>ERZ773235.321-NODE-321-length-66277-cov-6.474525_pt1 | contig 66277 bp, 67 predicted proteins | sample MGYA00580522_ERZ773235 | MGnify/ENA primary metagenome ERZ773235 (study PRJEB29015, sample SAMEA2737797) | human gut metagenome | biome: human gut; feature: human-associated habitat; material: faeces | place: China | collected 2012 ...
TTTTGTCGCTTTGCAAGCAAAATCCCACTAAACCCTATAGGTTGCGGATTTGAGGCATATAAAAAGTGTACATCATTTTACTTCTAAAAGCTAAAATAATATACACTTTTTGCAAATTATCTCTTTACTTTAGAAACAGACATTGAGTCGGGCACTAAGAGCCGTGAAATCTCCATTGTCGTTTTTGATGTACTGGAACGATGGCTGAAGGGAGATGGATTCCGTTAGCTGTCTTTTCCATGTTACTTCCAACGAATATTCCGAACCCTGCTGGAAGCGGGCGTACTGGCCCGACAATCCGCATTCGTTCTTTTCGTCTTGATAGGCGCCGCCCAGTTCTGCGTATCGGTAGCAGGCATTCTGATGATGGGTATTCTCGGAATACTGCACCATGCACGAAATGTTTTTGTCGCCAGCCTTCCATACACTCTGCTCTCCGTAAATCCACCAGGCACAGGTGACCTTGCCTTTGGATTCATCGGCAGAAACCATTTCGCCATCTTCGTTAATCGGATATTGACGGGTATGGACGGCAGCACCCGCAAAATATTTTCCACCTTTATGTTCATACTCCAACTGCGACATGTTGAAGATTCCATCCTTCTTCGGGCGAACCAGGAAAGGATTGTCGTGGGCTTTCCTGCCATTATATCCTGCACCGTTATACAGACTGTTTCTGAAAGTCCATCCACCCTTGGTTACATCAAAGTAAAGGGTCAGCCCCGAATACGGATAGTTGGCTATCGGATAGCTGGATGCAACAGTAGGGAAGATTCCCTCTGAACTGTTCTGGAAAAGTGCCGTAACATCAGAGGTAAAGAAATCTTCGTTCACGTTTCTCACACCACAAACAGATGGCCCGAATTCCACTCGTGCATGTAGCCCAGCACGGCAAGTATGGCGAAGTTATTGTCTGCATCTATGTTCGAAAATCCCTGCCAGTCATCAATAATGCCATCGTTGGTCTTTGCCACATGCAGCGTTGCCGCCTCGAACGAATCCTTTCCTTTTCCTATCGGAACACTCAGTTCCAATCTCAGCTGATTGATCAGATTCGTATTTTTGTTCATGTCCCATTGCCATTCAGAAATATATTGTCCGTTAAAGCTCTGTGCATAAGCAAGGCAAATATTGATGCATCCTAAAATAATAAAAATAATTCTCTTCATTTCTTCATGTTTTTGTATAATCTTCATGCTGCAAAGGTACAGAATATTTTTATATCCTGCAATACTTATTAGTATTTTTATTTCTTCTAAATAAAAGAACTTTCTTTATTATCCCCATTTCTAGGTATTTATTATGGAAAATTAACCGTAATATATTTAAAAATCTTTGCCTTATCAGATATTATTCGTACCTTTGCGTGGTCTTTTAAACAGTTTATACGGTTTAATCAGTAAGAAATCAGTTTAATCAATTAGAAAAATGAAGAAGATATTAAATCCATATTTGAACAAGGAGGGTTACAACTGCGTTTGCTGTGCCCCCAACAATCCCGTAGGATTGCATCTTGAGTTTTGGGAAGAGGGTGAGGATGTGCTTACCGTCTGGAATCCCGGTGAGAATTACCAGGGCTGGATCAACACCCTGCATGGCGGAATCATCAGTATGCTGATGGATGAAGTGGCAGGCTGGGTCATCAACCGCAAACTGCAGACCACAGGTGTGACGATGCAGCTCAACGTGAAATACAAGAAGCCTGTGATGACCACCGATTCGCAGATTACGGTGCGTGGTCACATCGCCAGTCTGCGCCGCAACATCGTCACCATCCACCTGACTCTCGAGAACTCCCAAGGCGAGGTTTGTGATGAGGGCGAAGCTATCTACTTCACCTTCGGTCCTGATAAAGCCAAGGAGATGGGATTCGACAGCTGCAAGGTAGAAGGGGAGGAATAATTCTCCCCTTATGCTGCAACAGCCTTCTTGCTGAAGAGCCGAATCGACAGGATGATGATTGCGATGCTTACCAGGGTGAGGCTTCCTTCCATCATCGGAGTGCTGGCGATGTAAGTATCGTAGCATTCTTCTGGAATCCGGCAGAGCGTATTGGTGGTGATGTGGATGATGATGCCCGGAATCAAACTCTTGGTTCTGTAACACATCCACGCCATGACGATTCCCAGAATGATGGGTCCAGGAATCTGTGCCGGGTTGAGATGGATGAGCCCGAACATGATGCTTGAGCCGATGATAGCATACCAGGGACTGATGCTCCATTTCAGCATCTTTCGCATCATCAATCCGCGGAAGAGGTATTCTTCGGCTATAGGAGCAATGATGCAGAGCACCAGGATTCCAATCGAATTATGTGCCAGGTTAACAAAATCCTGCTCCATTAGATCAGGCAAATCCATGAATCTTTCTAATGCAGTCATAGGAATGGTCTGGAACAGTCCCACCAAGAAAACCAGCAAGAAGATGATTGCCTTAGGCTTCTGCTGAATCTTTTCCAGGCGAACACGCAGGTGGAATTTCTTCCGGCATTTATGAATCATATATAGCTCTGCAGCCAGCATATAAATTGCCATGGCCCATGCAGAACTATTGATGGTTGTCTTCGTCAGGAATTCGATAAATTCGCAGCTCAAAGCTGCTGCAATGCCAACCGGAAAGGCTGCAAGCATGGACATCAGATAGACGTAGATGGCACTTCTGGTGCCAGGCCATGCACGATACTGAAACCATCCCTTGGTTCCGTTTCTTCCCTTTGACAGGATTGCTGAAAGTTTTTCTTTTCCCATAAAGCTGTAGTTGTTTTGTTTGTTTCTGAAATCTTATCGTTTGTAGAGATGCTGCCAACGAGCACAATGAAAGCTTACTTTCAGATTGCCGAGTGCTGCAAATCTGGGGACAAAGGTATAATAAAATCCTGGCTTGTTGGGTTAAGTGCATGTTATTTTTATGTTAAAATACCGACACCCTCAGAGAAGTATAGTTTTGTTTGATCATGCTCTGTCTGCGTTTAAGAGTTCATTAAAATCACAACTACCCGGAAAGTCGTTCTCTGCCCATTTTGTGGTCTTCATAGATGACCGGCATCTGCCATCTATTAAGACCAGCCTCGGTCTTCATAGATGACCGACTTTTGGCACAAGAAGACTGTTCTTTCGATTGCCGGTGCAAAGGTACAAAAAATCTAAGCAGAAAGCAAGCTTTTTCCCGTAGAATGTTGGAAGATAGTGTGTAAGTGACTGATATGTAGGAGTATAAGTATTTTTGATTTTTACATCTGATTGCAAAAGCTATCTTGGATTGCTTTTGATGATTGAAAAGCGGAAGAAGAGAAAAGTGTCATTAAGGGTCAGTGTCATTAAGGGTCATTTTCATTTTCGGGGCGCAAAAGTCATATATAGTATTATATAAATATTTATATTATACTATGGCTCAAAATGACATTTGCATTTTCAAAATGACCCTTAATGACCCTGACCCTTAATGACACGATAGAGCATCTGAAAGTTATTCTGAAAGGATGCGATTTTGATTGTATCGTGTTGATAATCAATTTGATAGTTGCTGGTTGTACTGTTCAGACTCCCTCGTTTAATGCTATTAAAACGCACGGAATCGCCTTCGCTCTACCCAAGCTTTTCGTGCTGTTTTACGAGAATCTTGACAAAAATATATCAAGAAATTCCTTGTTTTACCCCTTTCATCCTACCTTTTATCCCTCTTATTTTTGTCTTCAGAAGAGGTGAAAAGTGCCATCGGAACCACTTTTTCTTACTTCTAAGGGTATTTTTCTCATCCTTTCTCTGTAAAAAAATCCGGCCTTTCTTGTCATTTTTGCTTGAATAATGTGATTTTCTGTTGACGATGGAGTCTGGCTATTTAGGGGATAAGGTCGTTAAGGTCATTAAGGTCAAGGTCATTATCGGTCATTAAGGTTTTCCAATCCCTTAAAAGTCCTTTACGGTTTATCATGAAAATCACCTTTACTAAAAAAGGGTGGTTTACGAATCTAACTCGCTCTAAACTTGTCTTTAATTGAATATCAAGAAGTTGGGCGTTTACCTATATCTTATAGGTAACAATATGGAAACGAGCGGACTTCTGCTCATTTCTGTATTTTGCAATATGCAAAGAACACTCCTTTTACAAGTGCAAAGTTAAAACTAAATTCTTAAAAACAAACTTTTCTGCTTTCATTTTAGGATTATTTATGAATCGGTTTATGTAGCACCCCAAATACCTTTACGTATAACTTGCTTTGTCCCTTTATGTTGCTTTGATGAGATAAGAACATTCAAAGTAAAGCCTATTACAATAATGCGAAATTTTCAATTATTTACGATTTCTGTAATTTTTTTGAGAATATTACACCTCTATTTAAAATTATTATTGTACTTTTGCAAGTGTATTTACCTATTTTATATATATAGTATGGCAAAGAAAGATGTAAACAGATTGAAAATAATGTTGGCAGTAACCAAGCGCTCAAACAAGTGGTTGGCAGAAATGTTGGGTAAAGACCAAGCAACCATTTCCAAATGGTGCACCAACACTTGCCAACCAGACTTGGAAACCTTAATACGGATTTCTGATTTGCTGAAAGTGGATGTAAACGATTTGTTGAACAAAGAATGTATCAAAGAATGATGGACGATATATTGAAACAGATAGAGGCTGGCGAGGTGTCGGGGGTGCAATTTAAGGAACGTGCTCTCGACAAGTACGACATTGGTTGTGAGCTTGTAGCTTTCAGCAATGCACGTGGCGGCAAACTGGTTGTTGGCGTGAATGACAAGACGGGGAAGATAAACGCTCTGTCCTATTCGGAAGTACAGGAAACAACAAACCTCTTGAGCGACATCGCCTCAGAGAATGTCGTGCCATCTATTCTGATAAATGTAGATACTGTTGCCGTAGAAGACGGCTGTTTGGTAGTAGCAACAATCAAGGAGGGAGTCAACAAACCTTACCATGACAACAAGGGTATCGTATGGGTGAAGAATGGTGCCGACAAGCGCAAGGTGTTCGACAATGCCGAGTTGGCCGAGATGATGACCGATTGTGGCAGTTTTGCTCCTGACGAGGCAAGTATCAAAGGTGCTACTCTCAACGATCTTGATGCTAATACCATCAAGGCATTTTTGGAGAATCGTTTCGACAAAGTGCTGGAGAAGAAAGGATTGGTTGGTGATGCCTTCAAAGAAGCATCGCTTGACGCTATCTGCTCAGCCATCGCCAAGGGACACGATTGCGAGAGAATGCTTCGAAATTTGCGCTTTATTCGTCCTGATGGCAAACTGACGATGGCAGCCATGCTCCTGTTTGGAAAATATACACAGCGTTGGTTGCCTGTGATGACTGCCAAATGTATCTGCTTTGCAGGAAATAGCGTTGGCGGAAAGGTATTTCGTGACAAGGTGAACGATGCCGATATGGAAGGAAACTTGCTGCATCAGTTCAACACCATCATGGACTTTTTCGCTCGCAACTTGCATAACGTGCAGGTTGGAGAGGAATTCAACTCTATGGGAAAAATGGAGATTCCCTATAGCAGTCTTGTTGAGTTTACGGTCAACGCTTTGGTTCACCGTTCACTCAACCTAAAAGCTCCTGTTCGTATTTTCATCTTCAATAATCGTGTGGAGATTCACAGCCCAGGCGACTTACCGAATGGACTCACCATTGACGACATCAAACTTGGCACCTCTATGCCTCGCAATATGTTTCTCTTTAGCAATGCCATCTACTTGCTGCCATACACAGGTGTAGGCAGCGGCATAACTCGTGCGCTTGACGGAAACATCAGCGTAACGTTTACCAATAATGCGAGTGCCCAAGAATTTGTGATTACGGTTTGGAGAGAAGAAAGTAACCAAGTCGAAGACTTAGACACCAGACTTAGACACTCTGACACCGACTTAGACACTTCTGAGAGCGACTTAGATACTCGACTTAGACACTCTGACACCGACTTAGACACCAGACTTAGACACTCTGACACTCCAAAAGTGTCATTGTCTAACAAGCAAAGGGACATAGTCAATTTCTGTTCAGTTCCTCGAACCACCAAAGAGATACTTGACAGAATTGGAGTCAGCATGCATTCCAAGAACCGTGAGCGTTACATCACCTCCCTTGTCGCAGCAGGATATTTGCAGATGACTAATCCGGATAATCCTACGGCAAGCAACCAGAAATACAAGAAAGTAAACATAAGATAAGAAAACTATGGATTCATTATTTCTACTTCAGTTTGCATGTTTCATCTTCATGCTCATCAATGCCTTCTTCGTGGCACTCTCTCATCTGCATGTAAGATGGGAGAACAAGCGGTATGAGCGTTCACGATGGATGATTGTTGCCGCATTAATAGGATTGGCGATACAATATGCCGTGCAGATGGTTTTTGGATTCCGTGCTGCCGACGACAGTCTTGGGGCAACCGTCAATATTCTAATCTATACTCCTTGTTTTTCGCTTATCTCCATGGGAATCTACAACATAGAGACCACAAGTTCCAACCTCAGAAAGATGATATTGATGTGTAGTGGCATTTATGCTGCCATCATTTTGATCTTTTGCGTGGGAATCAGTCTTCATCATAGCCTGTATATCAGAGAAGGGCTTTATCTGATGCTGACTCTGTTTTGCGTAAGTGTTTTCAATTGCATATACATGATTATTCAGGAGATGATTAGGCGTAAAAATATGTTGGAGACAATGGCGGCAACGGACTTGTTGCCTTACGTAAGATATTCGCGTGCAAGTGTAATCATTCTATGGCTCGCAGTACTCGCTATGCCAGTTGCCATCTTTTCTACCACCTTATTATATATAGTAGGTCCTGCCGAATTGCTTGCCTTGTTGTTCTTCAATCTTACGTTTATTGCTCTTGGCAGCAGTTATATTCCAACAGAAGAGCTATTGGATAAAGAAGAGAACATTCAACGATGTGGGGGGGGGCGAAAGAAGAAAAACCTTTACAGCAATTGTCTGAGGATCGCAGAAACTTTATTCAAAACAGTCTTGACCAATGGTGTATGGATTTGGGCTATAAGGATTGTAATGTAAACATGTTGACGCTTTCTCGTACACTTTGTATATCAAAGAACGAATTGAGCCTGTTTTTCGATCAATGCCTGCATTCTAACTTCCGAATATGGCTCAGCGAGATACGTCTCAACGCTGCAAAAAAGATGATGTTGGAATATCCAGATTATAGCAACGACATCATTTCAGCCGAGTGTGGATTCTCTTGTCGCACTCATCTTTACCGAATCTTCAAGACAAAAGAAGGCTGTTCTCCTACAGAATGGAGAGACTTCCACTCTACAAATGCAGCACAAAATGACTCAAATTGAGCATAACCATCATTTTGTAAAATACCAAAGAAAAAGCAATTTTTTATCGAAAAACAGCCAAAAAGGTGTCGCATTCCTACGAATGCGACACCTTTTTGGTAGGAATGCGACACATGAACAGGGAAAAAATGCACCTTCTTTCGTGGAAAAACACTATCTTTGTGCCATGAAAGAAATAATAGAAACTATACCAAGGATAGAATTAGCCCTGATCATCATCGGGGTGTTTGTACTCATATTAGGTATTATCTTCGGATATGCCATGATACATGAGTACAGGATGTATCTTGAGAATCATTGGAAGGCTCGCTATAGCTTTCGTGACTTCATCAAGAGAGAACGCTTTTATATCTATTTGCTGTTGGCATCCATATTTATCTTCCTGACAAACCTCTTGTATTTTCTGGAGTGAGTTTCGGCAAGAATGGATGATTTGGCTTTATGATGGATACTTGTCCTGTAATTGGAGATAGTTCCTTACTTTTACGATTAAAAATGAATGATATGATAAATTATTTGACAATAAAAAATCGGTTGCTGGTCGCAATGCTTGCATTTATTCTTCCATTTTCTTTTGCGAAAGCAGAAGTAAAAGAAGATGGAAAGGCAACTTCGCATGGCTGGTACGTCGGTATTGAGGGTGGAATGCCTTTCGGTTTCTCAACTTTCTCAAGTTTCGGACACGACAAGACGCACCTCGGTTGGGCTGCTGGTTTATATGGTGGCTATCGTTTCAACTCCATATTCTCGGCAGAGTTATCTGCTAAGTATGGAGAAATGAACTTGTCTGCACAAGACTGTTGCGTAGAACGTAACTATTGGTTGGGTAGCGACGGTGTGCTTTACAAGACAGGTGTCTTAGGCATGGACAGTTGGGAATATGCTGATTTGAAAAGCCATGTCAGAATGGGCAGATATGGGGCAAGAGTGAACGTTCATCTCCTTGGACTGTTCCATCAAACAGCTAACAGCCGATGGGATTTGGCTGTTTCACCTCATATATATGCAGTAACGACCAAGGCTGATATCCAGACTATAGCCGATGATGCCAAGGTAATGAAAGGCTCTACCAACTGGCATTTGGGTTATGGTGCAGACTTGCAGGTTGGTTATCAACTGACCTCATGCCTGAAATTGGGCATCTATTCTGGTTTGACTCGTCTTACTGGAGAACGTATGGACGGAATGCCGGAGCATCTGCATAAGAACAACTTTGTCTGGGAAAGTGGAGTAAGATTAGGGATAAACCTCTCTAAAAAGAAGAACAAGATTGTTGAACCTCCATCAGTTCCACAAACGGAGGTTCTACAACAGGAACCAACTTCTTCTTCGGAGGAGGTCAATCAGAAAGAAACTGTGGATAAGGCAGAAACAAAAGTTGTTGAACCAGACATAAAAGAATCCGCAAAGGTGACATTCCCTGTCGTTTACTTCGCATTCAACAGTATCGGCATCAAGCAGAACGAGCTGTCAAAGCTGAATGGTATCCTACATACATTGAAGGAGAATCCGGAGATGAAGGTGACTGTAACAGGTTGGTGTGACACGAAAGGCAGCATGGCTGTCAATAAACGTATATCTCGCCAGCGTGCAGAAACCGTAAAAACTTGGCTTGTGAAGAATGGCATAGAGGCTAATCGCATTTCGGCAATAGGAAATGGTAGCGATGACACCCAAGATGCGAATAAGGCTCGCCGAGTAGAGACTAAAGACAATCATAAGTAACCCATAAAACAATATAGAAAATGAAAGCAAAAAGAAGATTTAATATTTGGTTATGGGTGCTGTTATGCGTCCCATGCCTGTTGGCAAGCTGCGACCATAATGTTCATGATGGTGAGGAAGAAGGTGGCTTGTCAGTATCGCTCACTTGGGCAGATGAAGCCGACCAAGGTACGGAAGTGAAGGATGTGAAACTCTGGATATTCAATGCCGATGACGGCTCCTTAGTGGAGGAAAAACATTATGGCAGTGCGCAGGAGGTGGCAAGCCAACGCTTCGCTCTTCCTGTAGGGCATTATCAGATTCTGGCTGCCACCAACCTTATAGAACCGTTTTTTATCGGTGAGGCTACAAGGGCAACCCTCAATATGAAACAGCTCATGTTTGGATTGTCCAATCCAAGTGCCTCTCCCGACCATGCCTATTATGGTGTTACGGACATCGGTATAGACAAATCAAATGTCAACTATATAACAAAAAATGAAATGCGCCATATACTTGCAGAATTGACCATCTTCATTGAAGGAGTTCCTGACAATTTTGCAATGATAGGCAAGGTTCTGAATGTGGCAACCGGACTCCTGCCCCTGCAAAAGAATGAGGATGGAACATTCGGGACGGCAAGCTATACCAAGGAAGAGTGTGATATTCCTTTGAGAATCGCAGTGCCTGGCGCAACTTTAAAAACGGAAACATTACGCTTGATGCCGACAGCCAACGGTTTACATACCACCAAGTTGTTTATCCAACTGATTTCTCCTGGGGGAGTAGTTAGCAACTACGACATCGAAGCACCCGTCATGAAATCTGGCGGCAAGTACAAGATTAACTTGGAATTTGAGGAGATGAAACCTTACATGTATCTTACGAGCACGAAGATAGATGATTGGACTGAGGAATGGATATACCGTGGTGAAATCCTGAATCCTGAAGATTAAGCGCCCCTCTCATTTACGCAAGAATCAAAACAAGAATATAAACATATAATAGTAAAAGACAATGAAAAAGAAAACTTATCTCTTTGCCCTGATGGCAATGGCTTTGACATTGGGCAGTTGTTCTGACAACGAGAACGGTATCGGAGGCGAGACCTCCAAGTATATCACCGTTTCAACCAGTATCGGCAATATGACACGTGTTGCCACAGATGAGAAGGGTGGACAAACCTTTGAAGAGGGTGATGAAATCAGTGTGTATGCCTGGACTGGCGATGCAACTGTAGCCCCTGAGACAAGCGAGCGTGTGGTGAACAACGCCATCAACAAGTTGACTAACGGTTCATGGGTATCCACTCCACAGATGCTTTGGAAGAACAACCGTGACAAGCATTATTTCATCGGTGTCTATCCTACAGCAGCAATATCCGACCTTTCTGCCGGAGAATATACATTCGATGCAAATAAGCAAACGGAAAGCGACCTCTTGGTGGCAGTCAACCCAGACGGCTTATCCTATAATGTCGATGAACCGCAAACAGTTCCTCTTACCTTTACCCATGTAATGGCAAAACTTGTGGTGAACCTTACCTATAAGAATCAATGGGGAACAGAGGGACCTACCGTAGATAAGGTAGCTGTAGGCAATGCCGCAAAAAACGCAACCGTTAATTATCTGACCAAGGTTGTCACCCCATCTGCTGTAGCAGAAGATAAAGCTGACTTCGACATGCCGGTTTTAACTGCCAACAAGAAATATGCTTCCATCATCATCCCGCAGGATGGTGTTCAGAAGATTACCATCACCATTGGCGGAAAGGACTTCATCTACGACAACGGCATACCTTTCAAGTTAGAGAGCGGTAAGATTACTACAGTCAATCTGGAAGTGGGACGTGACGAGATAAAACTTGGAGATGTTAAAATTACTAATTGGGAGGATGGCAGCACATTCAGCGGCGAGGCTCTCAACTAACATAGTACAACAATTAAATACATATACAGAATGAAAGCAATTAAATTATTCACAATGGCAGCTTTGGCAACGGCAGTTTTTGCCAGCTGCTCCAACGATGAGGATTTGGCACAGAGCAGTTATCCTGCGGATAATGTGGTACGAGTTACAACAAATGTAGAGGATATAACTACACGTGCATTTCACACCACAAATACTCTTGATGAATTCGCTTTTTGCATTGGCAATGCTAATAATATCAAGTATTCCTATAACAACATCATGATGACAAAAGAGGGAACTAATTGGAATCCTTCTGTTCAGATGCTTTGGCAGAACTCAACTCAGCCTGTCGATATAATGGCTTATGCCCCATTCGACTCAAGAGGAAATACGGAAACAATGATTAAAGTAAAAAAATATCCAGTTTCTGTTGGTACGCAACAGATGGCGGGTACTTACGAGTCTGACTTCCTTGTATATAAGAAAACGGGGTTTGTGCCAGAAAAGGATTTGACAAATGGTGCAGTTGACATCACTTTTACTCATGCCCTCAGTTTGCTGAACATAAAAATTGAGTTCGGCACTGATTTTAATACCACAACTCCTTTGGCAGCTAATCCGATAAATAATATAAATATCGGAGGAAGCATCAATCAGGGTTTTGCAGATTTGTCAGCAGATCCTATCACTGTGGCAGTAGATGCAACCTGTGCTCCTGTCTTGATAGAACCTGAGCTTGGGGAATTCACAGCAGCAGCCAACAATGATGCCCATGCAATTGCAAATTATTCAGCTATCCTTATACCGCAAACTATTACTGAAGGATTTAGGGTAGAGTTTGAAATAAACGGCAAGATTTATGTGTGGAGGGCTCCTAAAAATGTGACTGCGACATTAGAAGCTGGTAAAAAACATCTGCTGACCCTTACTGTAGGTAAGGATTTCGTAAAAGCTGGCAGCATGCAGGCAAGCCCTTGGGTAGAAGGGACTGGTGCAACTTTAGAAACAGAATAAGAAACAGAATAAGTAACAGAATAAAAAGTGAAGAATATGAAAATTTCAAAATATTTAGGAACCTTTGCATTACTCGCAATGCTTGCTGCTTGCTCTACAGAAGATGAGCAGGTTCGCTTTGCAGGAGATGAGGTAAAAGTAAATGCAACCATTGGTGGCGAGAGCGTTTTTACCAGAAGTAATCCCATTGGCAGTACAGAAGAACAGAGTGTTTTTCAAGATTTTGACCAAATTGGAATTAGCGTGAATGGTGGTGCCACTCATAAGTATGAAATGAAAAATGGAGTTTGGGGAGTAGCCGAATCCGAAGTTCCAATTAAATGGGAATCCGAAGCTACAGATTTCAAGGCGTTTTATCCGTATTCTTATAATAATGTCAACAATAGTTTTGACAACGGACAAATCGGTACAGAACAGAACACAAAGGAAGGATTAGCTCTTTCTGACTACATGACAGCTAAGAAGACATATCCAAACATACCAGAAAACCGTCAGCTCGATTTGACTTTCGAGCGCCAGACGACACGTGTCGTTATCGATATAGAAAATTCGACTTTCATGAATGAGTTCACTAATCCTGTTGTAGCTGGGATAAATATATATTCTCAATTAGAGCTACCGGCAACTCAAGGCGCAGATGTTTCTGCTATAAAAGCATATAAGGTGGATGACGCTAACCCAAAGAGTTCTTGGGTGGCTCTGGTTGCTCCAAATGCAGAAGACGCGAACAAAGATTTTATATGCATAAGTGTACAGGAAAACGGTACTGGAACGCCTAAAGCATACTCTATTAAAGGCATTCCAAATCTTGAAAGCGGTATGAGCTATACCTATAAATTAAAGATTGGTAAGGATAAAGCCATAATAGATAATGTTACAGTGACAGATTGGAAAGAAGGAACGGCAATACCTGGTGGCGAGGCTTCTTTGGTAACGGAAGAGAGTGTAAGAGAATCGGTCGCTAAGCAATTGGAAAACGGCAATGATGTGGAGTTAACTTTACCTTCCAATGCGTCGTTAGGTCTTTTTGAGGCCATAAAGACTGCCTTAAAAGATAAAGGTGTTCCAGAAAGTTCTGTCGATATAACCTTAAAAGGTGTTATGAGAATTCCTCAAAAAGCTTTTGGTAATTTACCAGAAGGCGTTGCTCCATGGTTTAACGTAGTTAGCTTGCCAGACGCTACCATTATTGACGATAATGCTTTTGAAGGCAGTACATTGACGGAAATATATGCTCCAAAAGTCGAAGATATTAATTATCGTGCTTTCTACCTATGCCACCAGCTTGCAATTGTAGATATGCGAAAGGCATCAAGGATAAAATACATGGCATTTGAAAATTGTCCCCTCTTAGAGAGGGTCCGTTTCGGTGCACTTAGTTCAGTTGGAGTAGCATATGATGACGGTACAGGAGGTATATTTAATAATTGTAACACCGAATTTGTTGACCTGACATTGTCTTCACGACAATCTATGATGGAGCTTCGTAATACAGAGGACGCAACGTATGAATGGGTTCCAGCTGGAGAAAGCTATTGGGACACAGAAGACTACGCACGCACAAAGTTTCTTGGCTATACATTTAATAAAATCATTTGTGCAGACGATTAATAAACTCCTAAGCTGGGCAGGAGTATAAGGTGCCCAGCAAACATATTCACCCGCACTTCAGGGTAAAACGACAAGGGTCTATATGCCACGATGAGAGGTGGGCGTATAGACCCTTGATTATATGGAGATAAATCTACCTGGCATCAAACCAAAGTAGTCATTTTCAGAAAATCTCGCAGATGAATGTGCTTAATGCCATCAATATTGGTTTGACTGTAAAGCCTATCCATAGAAATCACGTATTTGGGATGACTGTCTTTTATCAATTTCAAATTGCCGAATTCACGCTCTACCGTTTCCTCAGAAACCAGCAGATAGGTAACTTGCACATACGCCACACTATCCGCTTTCTCAGCAACAAAATCAATCTCAGCCTTATACATCTGACCAACATATACTTTATACCCCATCCTGCACAAATGGATATATACAGCGTTCTCCATCACTTTTTCTATATCAAAACGCCTGTTGCCACCTATAATATGATTCCTGATTCCCAGGTCTTCGAAATAGAACTTGTCGCCTAACTCGAAAAGTCGCTTGCCATGAATGTCGTATCTGTTAACTCGATTGATAATAAAAGCATTGCTTAAATACTCCAAATACGTGAGAATCATCTTGGCAGACGTTTCGGTGTTCTGGCTTTTCAGAAATTTTACAATACTCGTTGCTGAGAATTGTTTACCGATATTATCGCTCACAAACTTCAGCAGCGTTCGCAACAATGGTATGTTTCTGATGTTTTCTCGCTCTATGATATCACGAAGTACTATCGTATTATACACATTGTCAAGATAATCTTCTACCAAATCCGTATTTTCCAATCCTAAACTGCGCAACTGAGGGAGCCCGCCATACTGCAGATACAGGTTCAAGGAAGCATCATCATCCTTCAGTTCATGGAACGTCAGGAACTCTTCATAGCAGAGTCCTCTAATGCGATAAGCAATATATCTGCCTCTCAGGCGAGTTGCCAGTTCGCCCGATAGCATCTTGGCGTTGCTGCCGGTAATCATAATCTGGCAGGTATCATCCGATTGGATACTGAGGAGTGCTTTCTCGAAATCAGAAATCTCCTGCACCTCATCAATAAACAGATAGTTTTCCTTACCCTCAACGATGTTGGCTGCTACATAAGCCTCCAGATCCTGATAGTTGGCTATCATATCAAATGAGGTTTTCTCCTTATCTATATAGATAACGTGATTTTCTTCATTCTCAGCGATGTGATTATAAATTCGCCGCATCACACAACTCTTGCCGACACGCCTCTGGCCCGTCAATGCAATCATCATTCCACGTCCAAACATGCGTTCGATACGATTGGAATACCCTAGTCTTTCTAATATTTTTTGTTTCATACGAGTAAAACTTTTCGCAAAGATACTCTTTTTGTTTCACATAAGTAACAAAAACGATAGATTTTTTGTTTTTATTACTTATAATTAACAGGTTTGGTACACATTGCGCCTCACGGGAAGCGACAAGGGTCTATATGCCACGAAGAAAAGGTGGCGTATAGACCTGTTTTCATGCTTCTGCTGTAAGGGAGTGGTCTATATGCCACGAAGAAAAGGTGGCGTATAGACCCTTGATTATATGGTGATATTCGTAATCTACATCTCCGCTTTCAGCAGCTTTATCTCCTCTGCCGTCAGCCCCGTCATATCCATGATAGACGCTTCATCCATACCCTTTGCCAGCATCTTCCTGGCAATTTCAAGGCTTCGCTGGGACATGCCTTCTTCTATGCCTTCAGCTCTGCCTTTTTCCATGCCTTTCGCCATGCCTATTTCTATACCTTCACGCTTGGCAGTGTCTACGGAATTCTTGATGTCGCGATATGCCATCTTGCTGGTCTCGTACTCCCTCATTTCCTGCGGAGTAAACTTGGCTATCTCGGCTTCCTCGAAGAGGCGGTCGAAAACCTTGTCGCACAGTTCTTTAGGGCGCTGGGTAAGCTTATAGAGGTTCTTCAGTGCATAGAGCCACTTCTCGTAGAGCGTATCCAGTTCTTCCAGGGGTTTGTTGAACTTGGAAATCTCTACATAAATATATTCGAGCTTGTCGTAAAATACTTTGTGGGTAGCTGTGTCGCACAACTGCACATGATGGCGGATTTTCTCCTTGTCGAAGGCATCCTCGTTCATGCTGAAGTTGAGCAGGGCTACGGTATAGACATGATTGAGTTTGAAATCCCAGTCATTCCCCTTTGGTGCCTGTTCACGGATAGGGAAGGTTGAGTAGAAAAGGGCGTGATCCTTGAAATACGTCTGGTAGGCATTCTGCATTTCTACGATGAACTTCTCGCCGTTTTCGCCCTCGCAATATACATCAAAGATGGCTCTGCGGTCGGTATATACATCTCCCACATGCTCTGGATTCAGATACGACACGTCCTTTACAACCTGTCTGCCATTAAACAAGCTGTTGAGGAAGCAAATGAGCAAATCCTTGTTCATTGCTGTTCCAAAAATTCGCTTGAAACCGAAGTCGGTCAGCAAGCTGATGTATCTTTCTTCTACCTGCTTCATAATCATCTGTTTTAAATATCCATGCCGCAAAGTTACGACTTTATTTTCATATCTGCAAGGGATTTCAGAGAAAAGTTGCAGAAACTTTCAGCCCGTTCCTTTATAGTTTTCTTTTGAATTGTCTAATCAGATATCTGGGGCTTTTTCTCATATCCCATAAATCTACGAAAATGACGAGATCGTTGGCTTCGTCGTAGCGATAGATAATCTTCCAATTCTTCTTTCGTTTAGTTTATTGAAAAACTCTTCTACACTATAGCTAATGCCTGTCCTTTCATACTCTTCTTCAATAGCTTCAATCCTAGCCATGGCTTCTTCTTCATTAGCCGGATGCCAGCCAACAGGAATCTTATTCCAGTCAATATCTTCTTCTGCACATTCATCCTCGGGAAGTGCTATGGCGGCATTTCCGTGATAGGCTGGTGCAGGCTCTGCTGCGAAAGCTGCATCTTTCTGCTCTTCTGGCAATGTATATCTTTTCTCTTTCATAAGCTTGCGTATTTTATCTGTTGCAAATTTACGATTATTATCTGAATCATGCAAGAAAAAATGGGAGAAAAGTTTGATAAAGTATCTTATAATCAAGTTTTTTGCTCTTTATTGGGCTTTGAGGTGTTTTTGAAAATAAAAGTCACAATACCCAGCAGATGGTGCTGAAAATTGTGACTTTACTTTTTTATTATACAAATCTTTTCTTCATTTTTGCTTCTGTTTCCTGGTCGCCGCAGATTTCGCAGGATGCACGTTTCTTTACCTTGATGGTGCGGAAGTTCATCGTCTTGGCGTCGAAGGTGAGCAATTGGTCGGTCAAGAGTTCGCCTACACCGAGGACGTACTTCAATGCTTCGGCTGCCTGAATGGTTCCGAGCATTCCGGCGATGGCACCCAAAACGCCTGCCTGGCTACTGGTAGGAACAGTGCCTGTTGGAGGTGGCTCCTTGAAGAAGCAACGGTAACATGCTGTGCCTGGGAGATGGGTAAAGGTCTGTCCCTGGAATCTCAGGATGCCGCCATGTGAGAATGGCTTGCCCAGGCGCACGCAGGCATCATTGATGAGGAACTTCACCGGGAAGTTATCGGTGCAATCGATGATGAAATCCCATGGCTTGATGATTTCCTCGGCATTGTCTGAGGCGAGGAAAGTATGATATGTTGTCACCTCTACATCAGGATTGATGGCAATCATCTTCTCCTTGGCGCTTTCCACCTTAGGGGTATTCAAGTCTTTGGTCTGGTGGATGACCTGGCGTTGCAGGTTGCTGAGGTCAACCACATCGGCATCCACGATACCGATATGTCCTACGCCAGCCGCAGCGAGGTAGAGGGCAACTGGGGAGCCTAAGCCTCCGGCACCAATGATGAGCACCTTGGCATTGAGGAGCTTTTCCTGCCCCTCGAGACCTACATCCTGAAGGAGGATGTGGCGACTGTATCTCTCAATCTGTTCTTCTGTTAAATCTATCATTTTATTGTACTTTATGTCTTTTTTCTTTGGTAAAAAAATACTTTGTATAGCAGTTTATGCTCATACAGCAGTATAGAAAAAGGTCGCAAACTATCGTAGCTTGCGACCTTTGATATTCTTTATAAATTCCCGAATCAGGAAGTATAATTCTCGAATTCTCAAATTACTCGATAACCACGAGTGCATCCTCTTCGAGTACAGCCTGACCAGGCTTAACGCAGATAGCAGTAACCTTGCCATCCTTCTCTGCCTCGATGTTGTTCTGCATCTTCATAGCTTCGAGAACGACAACAGTATCGCCAGCCTTCACCTCCTGACCTACTGCTACCTCGATGCTGGTGATAGTACCAGGGAGAGGAGCCTTTACAGCGTTGGCTGTATTTACGTTGGCAGCTGGAGTAGCTTCAGCATCATCAGATGCAGCAGCTGGCTGACCGAGCACTACCTTCTTCTTTTCTGGTTCAGCTTCCTGTTCCATCTCAACCTTGTAAGCTTCGCCATTTACGTTCACGCTTGCGATGTTACCCTCAACAGCGTCAATCTGAACCTTGTATTCTTTTCCGTCAATTGTATATTTAAACTCTTTCATTTCTTTATCTTTATGGTTTGGCTGTTAAACTCAAGAACTTGGCGTTCCACATCGTCTGACGTGGCTTGATCGTAATGATGCCAGGCTCCTTGTCGTGTACGTTATTGCCCTGGTACTCATAGAGTGCCATGGCAATCGCAGCATAAATATTCTTATCCATTTATTCTAATGTTTAATTATATCATTACATTGGCATACAGCCATGCTTCTTAGCTGGCAAGCTCTGACGCTTGGTTGCGAGCTGAGCCAAACCACGGCAGATGCGGAAACGGGTGTTGCGTGGCTCGATGACATCATCGATGTAGCCATACTGAGCAGCCTGATATGGATTAGCGAACTTGTCTGTGTATTCCTGCTCCTTCTCTGCCAGGAATGCCTTTACATCCTCACCAGCTTCCTTCTTAGCCTTAGCTTCCTTACCACAGAGAACGGCAACGGCACCGCTGGCACCCATTACGGCAATCTCTGAAGATGGCCAAGCGAAGTTCAAGTCGGCACGCAACTGCTTGCAACCCATCACGATGTGGCTACCACCATAGCTCTTACGCAATGTGATAGTAATCTTTGGCACGGTAGCCTCTCCGTAAGCGTAGAGCAACTGTGCACCGTGGAGGATGACAGCATTGTACTCCTGACCTGTACCTGGCAAGAATCCTGGTACGTCAACGAGAGATACGATAGGAATATTGAATGCATCGCAGAAACGAACGAAGCGGGCTGCCTTGCGGCTAGCGTTTACATCGAGTACACCAGCATAAGCTGATGGCTGGTTAGCTACGATACCCACACTCTGACCATTGAAGCGGGCGAAACCTGTGATGATGTTCTTAGCGAACTTAGGCTGAACCTCGAAGAACTCACCATTATCGGTTACTGCGCCGATTACCTTGTACATATCGTATGCCTGGTTAGGATCCTCAGGGATAATCTCGTTCAAGGTATCATCCATGCGGTCGATAGGGTCTGTGCACTCTACGCGTGGAGCCTCTTCTGTATTGTTGCTAGGGATGAAAGAGAGCAAGCTCTTGATCATCTCGATAGCCTCTTCCTCAGTCTTGGCAGCGAAGTGGGTAACACCACTCTTGGTTGCGTGAACAGATGCGCCACCGAGGTGCTCTGCATCGATATCCTCACCTGTTACGGTCTTTACAACCTTAGGACCTGTCAGGAACATATAAGAAGTCTGCTCCTTCATGATGATGAAGTCGGTCAAGGCTGGAGAGTAAACGGCACCACCAGCGCAAGGACCCATGATAGCAGAAATCTGTGGAATGACACCAGAAGCGAGGATATTGCGCTCGAAGATTTCTCCATAACCAGCGAGGGCGCAGATACCTTCCTGGATGCGGGCACCACCAGAGTCGTTCATACAGATAACAGGTGCACCCATAGTCATAGCCATATCCATCACCTTGCAGATCTTCTGTGCCATAGTCTCAGAGAGTGAACCACCGTTAACGGTGAAGTCCTGAGCATATACGTAAACCAGGCGGCCTGCGACAGTAGCGCTACCAGCTACCACACCATCACCGAGGTACTGCTTCTTCTCCATACCGAAGTTAGTGCAACGGTGCAACTTGAACATGTCGTACTCCTCGAAACTGCCAGCATCTACCAACATTTCGATACGCTCACGAGCTGTATATTTGCCACGTGCATGCTGCTTCTCGATGGCCTTCTCACCACCGCCAAGACGAGCCTGTTCGCGCTTAGCGATCAGCTCTTTAATCTTTTCTACTTGTTTGCTCATAATTAATTATTATGTATAATTTCTTTTTTCGTTTATAGTGATTTGAGATGATGGATATGAACCGTCATCGCATAAATCGGGCACAAAGATACGAAAAAAACCGCAGATAGCGAACTATCTACGGTTAAATATTTAGAATAATGTGAAAAATCACCATTTTTGAGTGCTAAAACTCCTCGCTTTTCCTTACTCCCTGCTTTTAATTCCTTACTCTCTGCTTTTACTTCTGGCTTATCAGAATTCCAATAACACTCTTGCATTGAGCTGTCTGCCGGTGAGATAATTAGGCACGGCATACTGCTGATTCGTGACATCCGTTACCCAATAGTAGCTGTTTACATTGTCGATGCCGAAGAGATTGAGGCAATCTATACCCACTGTTACATTCTTGAGGAATGTTCTGTGCTCATGATGGTGGTTGTCCAGCAACTGGTAGCTCATTCCGATATCTGCACGGCGATAGGCGGTAGCTCGGAAACTGTTGGTTTCCAGTTCTCTATGAGGCGCAGCGAATGGAAGACCATCGGCAAAGGCGAGCTTGAGAGACAGAAGCCACTTCCTGCTGCCTGGGAAGTAATCGGTGAAGAAGAGATTCACCGCATACCGCTGGTCGGTAGGAAGCGGGATGCTCTTGCCCTTGAGTTTCATCCTGGTATCCATCAGCGACAGACTGAGCCAGGAGTCCGTGCCGGGTACAAACTCGCCATAGAGCTTGAAGTCGAGACCTGCTGCATGACCGCTGCATTCGTTCTGTCCGTAATAAACTACCTTTACATTACTGACAGAGTAGGGCACCAGATTACTCAAAGCCTTGTAGTAGGCTTCGGCTGAGAACTTGTATCTCTGTTCATTCACCTTGAAACGGTAGTCGTAACCGGCTATGAAGTGGATGCTTCGCTGACTCTTGATCTTCCGGTTGAGCGATGCGATGGTTGCTCCATTGATGGTGGATGTATCTCTCAGCTCCTTGAAGAAAGGTGCCTGATAATAAAGACCTGCTGCGAAACGGAGCGTCGTATTCTCATGGCTTGCCGGGATGATGGCGAGGGAGACGCGCGGGCTCAGGATGGTTTCCCTGTTGAAGTTCCAATGGCTCAGACGAAGACCATAGTTCAATGTATAGCGTGTTTGCCTGATATCGCCAGACTGGGTAGAATCTCCTCCGCTAGTGAAGCGGTAAGTATCTTGAAGATAGGCTTCTATGCGGTTGGTGTTCAACTCGTTTCGAGCCTTCATGGAATAGTACATATAGAGGTCTTTTCCCGTGTGCGGAATGCTGTATCCGGCAGAATCTCTCATCTCGTATTCTACGGAATTTTCTTCGATATGCTCCCGTTTCATTGTGACAGCAGCCTCCATATCATGCTTCTGTATCTTGTGCTTCAGCATCAGCTTGGCACTCATCACACGAGCCGTGAGATAATTGCGGGCATGCTCGAAGTAGGTTCCTACACCCAGGTTTTCGGAGGTTTCGCTCTGGTCTAGCCAATACTGTCCCTGAATATCGTATTTTTCCTGTTCTCTGGTGTAGAAGGCACTGCCCAGGAGCGAGATGCTGGTGTTGGAGGTGATGTTGCGGGTGATGCCCAGCGTTCCGAAATAGGTGAGGAAGCGATCCTTCTCCTGACCGTCGAAATATACTCTAAAGTTCTTGACGTTTTCCATTGTTCCGAAGGTGGTTTCACGGTCGGATGGCTCGAAATTGTAGTGGTTGTCAGAGATGTTTCCGATGAAATCAATCTTCCAACGCTTGTTGGGCTGATAGCTCAGATAGGTCTGATAGTCGAGATAGTTCGGCTTGTATTCTCCCTTGGTCTCCATCGAACCGAGCAGATAGGCTGTAGTCTTGTATCTCACACTGTTGAGCCAGGACAGCTTCCGGGTTCCCAATCCTATGTAGGCATCCGCTCCGAGCAGGCTGGCAGCTACGCTTCCTTCCAGGATGGTTTTCTTTCCCTTTGCCTTTAGTGTCTTGTAGGTGATGTCGAGTGCAGAACTCATCTTGTCTCCGTATTTGGCAGCATATCCACCCGTAGAGAATCCGATTTTATCTACCATATAGGGATTGATGATGGAGAGACCTTCCTGCTGACCGCTGCGGACGAGATATGGACGATAAACCTCCACATTATTTATATATACGGAGTTTTCGTCGAAAGCACCGCCACGCACATTGTATTGTGATGAGAGTTCGTTGTGGGTACTTACGCCGGCTTGCTGCTGGATGATGCCTTCTACGGCATTGCTGTTGGCAGAAGGAGCCAGTCTGGCATCCTTGAGCTTGATTTCCTGTGTCTGGTCGGTCTGTATTTTTTCTCCCGTTACATTCACTTCTCCCAGCATGGCATCATCGGTATGGAGAACTACTTGCAGGTTTTGCCTGCCCCGAGGTTTTCTCAGCACTCTAACCTTGCTCTTGTATCCTATTATGGAGAACTTGACCGTCACGCTGTCGGCAGAATGAAGGTGCATGCTGAACTCTCCCTTCAGCGAGGTAAAGGCTACTTTTCCCTGGCTTGCCACGGATACGGTGACAAGCTCTATAGGATGACTGTCTTCATCAGTCACCCTGCCGTGCAGTGTAAATTCCTGTGCCATCATCTTCAGGGTGGCAATCAGGCATATTGTGAGAATGAATAATCTTTGTTTCATACATTATCTAACGCAGAAACACCTTATTTATTATAATAAAGAAGTAGAATAATGGAATGAATGAAAATAAAAAAGGTGAGCCATTTCTTTGATGACTCACCTTATTTCATATAGGGTAGGGTGGTATTTTACTTGTTGCAGGCAAAATACAAACCGTCGTTAACAGCCATGCGGAGCTGGTAAAGACCAATCTCGTTCTGCTCTACGTTCATCTTCTGTCCGCTAGGCAGGCAAGCCTGGATGCTGCCATCCTCGTTGAAGCTGAAGAGCTCGCGGATGTCGCCATCCTTGCTGTAAGACCAGCTCTTGTTCTTCTTGTCGAACACGAAGTAAGACTTCTCACCAGCAGGGTCGGTAATCTCGTAGCCATTCTTCAGAGTCTTGATGGCATACAATCTGCCATCCTTGCCGGTAACATTCTGAGTCTTGCCAACGTTGGCAATCACTTTGTCACCTGTCCAGAACTCAATGCTGTTGAGTACAAACAAGTCAGCTACTGAGCAGACTGCATAAGCAGGGCTGATGACAATGAAAATCAACTCGTTGATGAACTTGTTGTCTGTCGCACGTTTGTTCCAGCTGAGCACACTGTTGGTCAAGCCGAAAGAGCCGATGCATGAACTTAAGCACATTGAACCCAATGCGAGCGCAATGATGGTGTTAACTGTAATTTTTTTCATGTTGATTCTTATTAATGAATTACTTTGCTGATTCGAATTCACGCAGGAAGCGGGTATCGTTCTCTGAGAAGAGACGAAGGTCGCTCACACGATACTTCAGGTTGGTGATACGCTCAACGCCCATACCGAATGCATAACCGGTATATACGTTGCTGTCGATACCACATGCCTCGAGATCGTGAGGGTCAACCATACCGCAACCCAGGATTTCAACCCATCCTGTATGCTTGCAGAAGTTACATCCCTTGCCACCGCAGATGTTGCAGGAGATATCCATCTCTGCACTAGGTTCTGTGAATGGGAAGTAGCTAGGGCGCAGGCGGATCTTGGTATCTGCACCGAACATTTCGCGAGCGAAAGTGAGGAGCACCTGCTTGAGGTCGGTGAAGCTTACGTTCTTATCTACATAGAGACCTTCTACCTGGTGGAAGAAGCAGTGGGCACGTGCGCTGATAGCCTCGTTGCGATATACTCGTCCTGGGCACAATACGCGGATAGGTGGCTCGTGGGTCTCCATATAGTGAGCCTCGTCGTTAGAGGTATGGCTACGGAGCAATACATTCTTGGTAACATCGTCGGAGTTGATCTTCTCGATGAAGAATGTATCCTGCATGTCGCGGGCTGGATGGTCGGCAGCGAAGTTCAGCATGGTGAATACGTGCTTGTCGTCATCTACCTCCGGACCCTGATAGAGAGTGAATCCCATGCGGCCGAAGATGTCGATGATCTGGTTCTTCACCACGGTCAATGGATGGCGGGTTCCGAGCGCTACAGGATAAGCTGTACGGGTCAGGTCGATGTCATCGCTTGAAGACTCTGCTTCCTCCATCTGCTCTTTCAGACCATTGATTTTCTCAAGGGCTGCGTTCTTTAATTCGTTGATCTTGATACCAACCTCTTTTTTCTGGTCGCCTGGCACATTGCGGAAGTCGGCCATGAGGGCATTGATTTCACCCTTCTTGCTGAGATACTTGATGCGAAGCTGCTCTACCTCCTCTGCGTTCTGGGCTGTGAGAGCGTTGACTTCTTTCAAGAGTTCTTCGATTTTCTCTAATAACATATCTTATTATTTGTCTGTTTACTAAATTGAAGTTTAAGCGATTTGTTTGCCATAAATGGCTCGCAAAAGTCACTAATTCATCTATTTTGAGTGCAAAGATAACATTTTTTGCTTAAAATATGAAATATCTCAAAAGAAAGTTGTACTTTTGCATAGAAAATTTGAGAAATTTTATAAGTTTATGAAGAAACTCTCTTTGATAACAGTCATGTTGGCGGTGCTTACCATCGTTTGCTTCACCTCTGTAGGATGCACAGACAAGAAGCCGGCACCCGCCGTTGATTCGACTGCGGCTGATACTGCCGTAGCCGACACACAAGCTATGGACTCAACTGAGAAATTGATAGAGGAGACTCCGATGCCGAAGGCAGCAGACGAGTTGTTTGATGATTTCCTGTTCAATTTTGCAGCCAGTCGCAAACTTCAGATGGAACGCATCCATTTCCCTCTGGCAGTATATCGTAATGATAAATTAAAGAAGCACATCGAGAAGCGACATTGGAAGATGGAACATTTCTTCATGCGCCAGGATTACTATACGCTTATTTTCGATAACCATAAGCAGATGAACCTGGTGAAGGATACCACCATCGATCATGTGGTGGTAGAGAAGGTGTTCTATAGTAGAAAGGTGGTTCAGCAGTTCCTCTTCAACCGCATCAACGGTCAGTGGATGATGACCAGCATCAATTACAAGCCGATGTATCAGAATATGAATGCCAGCTTCCTGAAGTTCTATGGTGCCTTTGCTGCGGATACGGCTTTCCAGGCTCGCCATCTGCATAATCCGGTGAAGTTTACCGGTCCTGATCCTGATGATGATTTCAGTACGATGACGGGTGAGATTGAGCCTGAGACCTGGCCTGCTTTTGCGCCGCAGTTGCCTCATGGTATGATATATAATATCATCTATGGACAGAAATATACGGAGAGCAGCCAGAAAATCTTTGTGATTCGCGGTATTGCTAATGGGTTGGAAACCCGTCTTACCTTCAAGAGAATCGAGGGTAAGTGGCAGCTGATGAAGCTGGAGATGTAAATATAGCGATTAGTGATTACTGATTAGTGATTGTGTTTTTTTTATTGATTTTTAGAAATAACCAGATATGAAGGATATCCGAGACTATAGCCTGTTGGCTCACAATACGTTTGGAATCGATGCCAAGTGCAAGCGATTCCTGGAATACTCATCGGTAGAAGAGGCGCAGCAGATTGTGGCTGGGCTTACGACTGCCGATCAGCCGCTGCTCATCCTGGGTGGAGGCAGTAATCTCCTGCTGACAGGCGATTATCAGGGCACGGTGCTCCATTCTGCCATCAAGGGCATTGAGGTGCTTGAGAATAGAGAATTGGCTGCTGCTGAGCATGATGATGACCTGCTGAATCCAGATTGGGTGTTCCTGAACTGTGGTAGCGGCGAGGTTTTTGATGATGTGGTGGCCTATGCGGTTGAGCATGACTTCTATGGTGCTGAGAATCTGAGTATTATTCCGGGCGAAGTAGGAGCAAGTGCTGTCCAGAATATCGGAGCCTACGGAGTAGAGGCAAAGGATATTATATATAAGGTGGAGGCTGTAGAGATTGCTACCGGCAAGGTGGTGGTTTTCGATAACCGGGATTGCCAGTACAGCTATCGCCAGAGCAAGTTCAAGCATGAGTGGAGAGACAAGTATCTCGTTACCCATGTCATCTATCGTCTGAAGAAGACCTATGCTCCAGACTTGGATTATGGTAACATCCGTGCATCTCTGGCGGCTAAGAACATCGAGCATCCTACAGCCCGGCAGCTTCGTGATGTCATCATCGAGATCCGTAATGCCAAGTTGCCTGATCCTAAGGTGCAGGGCAATGCGGGCAGCTTCTTCATGAATCCTATCGTAGAGAAGGCGAAGTATGATGCTTTGGCTGCCCTGTATCCGGGCATGCCTCATTATACCATCGATGAGGAGCATGAGAAGATTCCTGCAGGATGGATGATCGATCAGTGCGGGTGGAAGGGCAAGAGCCTGGGCCGTGCCGGTGTGCATGACAAGCAGGCATTGGTGCTTGTGAATCGTGGCGGTGCTACGGGCGAGGAGATTGTCAATCTCTGTGAGACCATCAGAAAGGATGTGAAGCAGAAGTTTGGCATTGATATCCACCCGGAAGTGAATGTAAAGTGAAGAACTAAGAATGAAGAACGAAGAGTGAAGAACGAAAAGTGAGGAATTCGTTTGTTTTTCAGAGAAAAAATTGAATATTAATGAAGGTTACATTATTGGGAACAGGAACATCTAGCGGTGTTCCTGTTTTAGGTTGTGATTGTGAGGTGTGCCGCAGCAAGGATCCACGGGATAACCGTTTGCGTTGTGCGGCGATGATAGAGACTGAGCGTACCCGCATTCTGATAGATGCAGGACCGGATATCCGTCAGCAGCTCCTGCGGGTTCCTTTCCGCAAGCTGGCTGGTGTGCTGATTACGCATATCCATTACGACCATGTGGGTGGTATCGACGATCTGCGTGGTTTCTGTGTGTATGGTGATATCAATATCTATGGCGATGAAATCACCACAGAGACATTGCCGCATACGATGCCTTACTGTTTCCCTGCGGATGCGGAGAAACTCTATCCTGGTGCTCCCAAGTTGAAGCTGCATACCATTGTGCCCCATCATTCCTATCAGATAGGAGATATCGGGTTTATGCCTATCCGAGTGATGCACGATAAACTGCCTATCCTGGGCTATCGTTTCGGCAAGTTTGCCTACATCACGGATATGAAGTCGATGGGTGATGAAGAGTATGCTTATCTGGATGGAGTAGAGATCTTGGTGATCAATGCGCTGCGATTCGATAAACCTCATCATAGCCATCAATTGGTAGATGATGCCATCCGTGTGGCGCGCAGGATAGGAGCGAAGCAGACCTACCTTACTCACGTTACTCATCAGATAGGATTGCATGATGCTGCCAATGCCCAGCTTCCTGCTGGTTTTTGCTTTGCCTACGATGGTTTGGAGTTGGAAATTGACGAAGAATAAGTCTTAATGAAGCTGAAAGAAATAAAAAAGTGCAACATATAAGGTTAAATAGGCTTAAGAAATAGCATTTTTTTTAGAAAAAGCTTGTGGGGTTCGCATATTCTTTCTACATTTGCATGTGTGTTTTTCATAGTATTAGATTTAAGGTTAACAAGGTATTGGGTCACAGCGGTGACCCTTTTTTTGTTTTTATACCCTATTAAAACACAAAAAATGCGGTCTTTTGCAAGGCCGCATTTCTTATGATAGTTTCATTCATATCTTTCTCTTGAGATAGAAGAATTCTCTTATTTCTTTTTCTTGAATTTCCGGTAGAGCTTCCACGCCAGCAGAGCTCCATCGAAAGCTCCCATACCAATAGACATCATACTTTGCAGTCTCTTGCCTCTGCTTGCGTCTTTCTTGAAGGCATCAGGCTTGGTGAAGAGAGAGTTCCACAGGGTCTTGATCTTCTTGTCGTCTGCCTCTATGCTTTTGCGAAGTGCTTCCTTGCGCAGTCTGATGTCGTTGAGGCTGTTGTACTGTGGGCAACTGTCGTCGTCCAGGTACATATTGTCTTTGTTTGGCTCGTTTGTCATCATCATGCTCATTTTTTATTTTTGCATAAGCAGGCTGGCTAAGAATTTCACGAGTGGTTTTTCAATCCATTGATGTCGGAAAAGGATGAAGAGAACCAGTATCAATAAGTATGCTCCCGCCACGATGCAGAATGCAGGTGCCAAGCCTACGTAATCAGCCATGGCGAATGCGGCAGCAAACGAAAGATATATCAGAGCCAAGGTGAGGAGAGTCAGCAGCAGCGATCCCATGATCAGTGCTGCGAGCAGTCTTACCACCTTGTCAGCTACATCGAGTTTCATATACTCAGATCTGAGCCCGATGTAATGCTTGAGCACCTCTACGAGTTGCCCGATGGTTTCTACATTCTTATCGCTCGAAAACATTCTTATCGCTTATTCAAGTAATAATATGTTGTACTTGTCGAAATCTCAGGGTAGTTGGGTGGGGCTTAAACCTCAGGGGCAACATCCTTGATATCGTCAACCAAGTCGTCAACGTCCTTGCGTGTCAACTTGATGTCGTGCTTCTTGCAGAAATCTTCTACAGCTCCAGCAATCTTGCTGCGAGTATCCTCACCCTTCTCAGGAGCAAAAATCATACCGAGTGCTGTACCAGCGATAGCGCCACCGAGGAATGCGCCAATGTAACCTAATGCCTTCATAATCTAAAAGTTTTAAATGTTATACAATATATTGATGTTAATTGTGTGATGGCGATGGCATTTTGGAGTTTTTGCGTCCAGATGCACTTATTTCGCTTATCAATTGCAAATATACGAATTATTCTTCAAAAAACAAGCTTTTAAGTCTTAATTTTTCGTTAAAAGTGTTGTATTACCTTGTGTTTAACAATCTTTATGCTGAAAACGTTTCTTTCTTTGGGATATATTTTGTATTTTCGCAGAATAAAAGCGTAAAGCTATTCATTGCCCCTATATATAATAAGGTATAGGCTGAATTCACATTCTGGCAGGTGCCTATATATAATTAAGGTGAAGCAATATAAAATATTTAAGTAAACACAAATACAATTTTAGAAAAGATTATGAAGAAATTATCAGTTTTGAGCTTAGGATTGTGTACTGTTCTGGCACTCGCAAGTTGTGGTACATCTAAGGAAAGCGCTTACAAGAAGGCTTATGAGAAGGCACAGCAGCAGGAGGCTCAGCAGGAACCAGCAGTTCAGGAACCAGTAGTTACTCCATTGGAAACAACAACTCCTACAGAGAGCACAACTACTGAAGTTGATAATGCTACTGTTCGTCAGGAGAATGTAGATCTCATCTCTGGTTCTGGCCTGCAGAACTTTAGCGTAGTAGTAGGTTCTTTCTCTCTGAAGGCTAATGCTGAGGGATTGGCTAGCACTCTGAAGAGCGCTGGTTATGATTCTCAGATCGTTTACAATAGCGCACGTAACATGTATCGTGTCATCGCTTCTACATTCGTAGATAAGGCTGGTGCAGTGAAGAGCCGCAACGAGCTCCGTGCTGGCAAGTATCCAGATGCTTGGTTGCTTTTGAAGAAGTAATTTTCACGTTTCACATAGAAGATTAGAAATTTCGTAACTGAATGCGAATTTTATCTATAGACTACGGTAAGAAACGTACCGGACTGGCAGTTACCGACCCATTGCAGATCATTGCTAATGGGTTGGCAACTGTTGCTACGCCCGAACTTTTCGAATTCTGCGAAGCCTATATCCAGAAGGAGCAGGTGGAGCGCATCGTAATCGGTAAGCCTACCCAGCCCAATGGGCAGCCTAGCGAGAACCTGGCGCGTGTGGAGAATTTCTTCAACCGCTGGCGCAAGGCTCATCCAGAGGTGCCCATCGAGTACTATGATGAGCGCTTTACGTCGGTTTTGGCGCATCGTGCCATGATAGACGGCGGCGTGAAGAAGAAGGCGAGAAGAGAAAACAAGGGATTGGTAGATGAGATAAGTGCTACCATCATATTACAAGACTTTATGCAATCAAGAAGATGATTTTACCAATTTATATTTATGGTCAGCCTGTATTGAGAAAAGTGGCTGAAGATATCACCCCCGATTATCCTGAGTTGAAGGAATTAATCAATAATATGTACGAGACTCTCGATTCGAGCAATGGCATCGGTCTGGCTGCGCCTCAGATAGGCTTGGCTATCCGCCTGGTAGTCATCGATCTCGATGTGCTCAGCGATGATCTCCCTGAGTATAAGGGATTCCGTCATGCCTTCATCAATCCTCATATCCTGGAGTATGATGAGGAGGCTGAGAAGGATACTTCTGATGAGGGATGTCTCTCTATTCCTGGCATCAATGAGAAGGTGGTGCGTCCTACCCGTATCCATGTGAAGTATATGGATGAGCAGTTCCAGGAGCATGATGAGTGGGTGAGCGGCTACTTGGCTCGCGTGATGCAGCATGAGTTCGATCACCTGGAGGGCACGATGTTCGTGGATCGCGTGTCTCCTCTCCGTAAGAACATGATAGCTGGCAAGCTCAAGAACATTATCAAGGGTAAGTTCCGCTGCAGCTATCGTACCAAGATTCGTCGATGAAAAAGTTTATTTTCACTTTTGTGCTGGTGCTGGCGGCTTTGTCAGCATCAGCGCAATATAGAGTTGACCGCCTCGTTACGGCGGGCAGAAGTGCTCTCTTCTACGAGGACTTCGTTCTTTCTATCAAGTATTTTAATCTAGCCATCGGTGCCAAGCCTTATCTCTATGAGCCTTGGTATTACCGCAGTGTCGCCAAGTTTAATCTCGATGACTTTATGGGTGCCGAGAGTGATGCCTCAGAGGCGATTAATCTCAATCCCTATATCAACGATATCTACGACTTGCGTGCCATCTGCCGCATCCGTCAGCAGCGTTATGATGATGCCATTGCCGACTATAATTCTGCCATCCGACTGGAACCCCGCAACCGCAACTACTGGTTCAACCGTGCGCTCTGCCAGATGGAGGCGAAGAATTACGACAAGGCACAGCTGGAGCTTGATACGGTCATCACCAAGTGGAAGGATTATTCGAATGCCTACTCCCTGAAGGCTGAGGTGTATCTGCACCAGAAGGATACGGTGCAGGCTGAGAAGTGGCTCGACCAGAGCCTGAAGCTGAATCCATACGATGGGGATGCCTGGATTACACGTGCCTATATGGCGCTTGCACGGAAGGAATGGAAGGTGGCTGATGAGGCGCTCACCAAATCGCTTCACTTCAAGCCGAACAATATAAACAGTTACATCAACCGAGCATTGGCTCGTATCAACATCAACAATTTGCGAGGTGCGATGAGCGACTATGATGCCGCTATCGACCTGGATCCGAACAACTTCCTCGCTCACTACAACCGTGGACTGATGCGTGTGCAGTTGGGTGATGACAACCGTGCCATCACCGATTTCGACTTCGTCATCAAGATGGAGCCGAAGAACTTCATGGCGATATTCAACCGTGCGCTGCTGCATGACAAGACGGGAAACCTGAAGGCGGCTATCCGCGATTATACTACGGTAATCGATCAGTTTCCTAACTTCTGGACTGGTCTTTCTGCCCGTGCTCATTGCTATCGCCGACTGGGTATGACGGCGAAGGCAGAGCTGGATGAGTTCCGCATTTTCAAGGCGCAGATGAACAAGCATCTCGGTATCCAGCCTCGCTGGAGTGCGAAGACCAAGAAGGAGATGCGCAAGCGTTCGGAGATAGACCCAAACAAGTTCTCCTCTATTGTGGTGGATGATGAGCCGAAGTATGAGCATAACTACAAGAGCGAGTATCGTGGAAGAATCCAGAACCGCCAGGTAGAGACTGCCTATCTGCCGATGTTCCAGCTTTCTTACTTCCCTAACACTCAGAATGTGAGTGGGGTACAGGCTTTTGACAAGGATGTGGAGGCAATGAACCAGAAGATGAAGGACAAGGTTTATATCGTATGTTCCAAGGAGCAGTTGGATGAGAACGGTTCTATGAAGATCTTCTCTCTCATCGATAAGCTTTCGGCAGAACTGAGTGTGGCGAAGGATATCGAGCAGAAGAAGGCGATATTGATGCGTCGTGCCATCGCTCATAGCGTATTGCGCGATTTCGAGGCTGCCATCAGCGATTTCACCTATTATCTCTCGCTGGATGATAAGAATGCACTGGCATACTGGCAGCGTGCCGTCTGCCAGGCTGAGATGGATGAGTTCAACAAGGCTCAGGGCAAGGGTGTGGTGAATATCCATTCTGCCGAGGCTGATTTCAGCGATGCCATCCGCATGAACAGCAACAATGCCTACATCTATTATAACAGGGGTAATCTGCATGCCGGAAGAAACGAGCTTTCCAAGGCGATAGATGATTATACCATTGCGCTGAAGATTGACAACCGTCTTGCAGAGGCGTATTATAATAGAGGTATCGCACGTGCCAAGAGTGGCAACAAGCAGGCTGGTATCCAGGATCTTTCCAAGGCTGGAGAGCTGGGCTTGTATGATGCCTATTCGGTAATCAAGCGATTGAATAAGTCGAAGTAACAATCTCACAGATGGGGATATTTTTAAGTCCCACAGATGGGTATATTTTAAGTCCCACAGATTTCAGATTTACACAGATAAAAGGAATCAAAACAGATTTATCTATAAAAGAAAAGGTTCAATTCCATTGGCTTGGAATTGAACCTTTTCTTTATTGATAGACAGACACAGAAAAATAAATCTGTGTAAATCTGTGAAATCTGTGGGACTTAAAAAACATCTGCGGGACTAAAAAAATATATCCATTTGCGGGATTATATTCTCGTCACTTGCTTTACTCCCTTTACGGCACTCAGTTTCTTGATAAGTGTATCGGTCTTGCCGGCATCATCGATCATCACGGTTACATTTCCCGAAAACAGACCGTCCTTGGATGAGATGTTGATGCCTCTCATCACGAGCTTATCCTCTTTCGAGATGATGTTGGTGATGTTGCTTACGATGCCGATATCATCGTTTCCGATGATTCTCAGGGTGATGGCATACTTCGATGTACCCTTTCCGCTCCATTTTGCCTTCACGATGCGGTAACCGAAGCGGCGGCGCAGCTCCTTGGCGTTCGGACAGTCGATGCGGTGGATCTTGATGCCCTTACTGATGGTTACGAAACCGAAGATAGGGTCGCCGTAGATAGGGTGGCAGCAGTGGGAGAGCTCGAAGTCGATGCCCTTCAGGTGCTCATCTATTACCAGCACGTCGTCGCTCTGCTTCAGCAGTTCCTCGGTAGGATTCTCGAACTCGAAGTTCTCGGCACTTTCGGCAGGCTTGTTGGCGTTGCTCAGGTTGAGATCGTGGTCACGCTCTTCGATGTATTTCTCCACCACGGTGTTTACGTCGAGTTTCTCTTCCGCCACATCCTTGTAGAAATCAGAGGTCTCCTTGTATCCCATCTTCTTGATGATGCGCGCCATGGTGCTCTCGTCAATCTCTATCTTGCGGTTCTTGAATCGGCGTTCCAGCAGTTCCTTGGCATAGAGTCCATCTTTCTTCTGCGTTTCCTTCAGGGCTAGTCGGATCTTAGCCTTTGCCTTGGAAGTCTGCACGATGTTGAGCCATTCTCTGCGTGGTTTCTGGTTGCTCTGGGTGAGGATTTCCACCTGGTCGCCCGAGTGCAGTTCCTGTCGGAAGGTTACCGCCTTGCCGTTGATCTTTCCGCCCACGCAGGTGTTTCCGATGCGAGAGTGGATGTAGTAGGCGAAGTCGAGCACCGTGGCGCCTTTCGGGAAGTTCAGCAGGTCGCCCTTAGGGGTGAACACATATACCTCGTCTTCCTTCAAGTCGGTGGTAAACTGGTCCATCAGCTGCAGGTCGTCGTTGTTTTCCAGAGCGGCACGGATGTTGGCAAGCCATTCGTCTATGCCTCCTTCTCCCTGCTTGATGCCCTTGTAGCGCCAGTGTGCCGCCAGACCGTGTTCGGCGATATCGTCCATTCTCTCGGTTCTAATCTGGACTTCCACCCATTTGTTTTCCGGTCCCAGCACGGTGGTGTGCAGACTCTCATATCCGTTGCTCTTAGGCACGCTGAGCCAGTCGCGCATACGCTTCGGGTTCGGTTGATACATATCTGTAATCAGGGCGAAGGTCTGCCAGCACTGCATGTATTCCTTCTCTCTAGGCGCATCGATGATGATGCGGATGGCGAAGAGGTCGTACACGCCCTCGAAGGCGCACTTCTGCTTCTTCATCTTCTGCCAGATAGAGTGGATGCTCTTGGTGCGTCCTTTCATGTGATATTTCAGTCCGGCAGCATCCAGTTTCTCTTTGATAGGCTGGATGAATCGGGCGATATAGGCATCGCGCGAAGCCTTGGTGGCATTCAGCTTCTCCTTGATCATATAGTAGGCATCGTGCTCCAGATACTTCAGGCTCAGGTCTTCCAACTCGCTCTTCAGCTTGTAGAGACCCAGCTTGTGGGCGAGTGGGGCATAGAGGTAGCTGGCTTCCTCGCTTACCTCGTGCTTTGCCTCCTTCTGTTCGGTATCACGTATCTGTCGCATCACGTTCACGCGGTCGGCAATCATGATGAGGATTACTCTCATATCTTCTGAGAAAGAGATGAGTAGGTTGCGGAAGTTCTCGCTCTCGATGATCGGGTTGCGCTTGTAGAGGTCGTGGATGCGGAGCAGACCGCTGATGATGTGTGCCACGCTGTCACCGTATTTCTGCTGGATGTCTTCGATAGTCTGATAGCCGTCGATGACGCTGGTCTGCATCAGGATGGCGATAACGCCGTCTCTTTTCAGACCGATTTCGTTCACAGCGATTTCTGCGGTTTGCAGAGCTGCGAGTATAGGGTTCATGCCGAAGACGTTGCGCTTGATCTGATGGTTGATGAAAGCATGCTGTATGTCTTCACGCAGATGCTGCTCATCGCCCGGCTTGAATGTGTTGCCTATGGCGGTTCTCAGGCGCTCCAGTATCTGGAGTGTCTGTTCTCTTTCTTCGGTTGTGAATTTAAAAGTTGTTTCGTTCATTGTTGTTCCCTCCCGTTGATTATATATTATTGAGTTGTTATAACTCGTCTATCCATTTCTGGCCAGACTTGGTGTTGAGCCAGATGGCAAAGCTGCTGCTAATAATTAGACCCAGCGAAAAAATAAACATTAATCCATCCATAATAATATTATTTATCGTTATACTTCATAATTCTATTAGCGCAATATGCAATGATAATTGCAGATAGCGTACCAATGAACAAACAAAGTAAATTGTATATGTTCAATTCTTGGTTTGTTACTAATGGCGATAAACCGCCAATTCCTACACCACTTAAGAATAATGTAGATACCCCATAGAGGTAATGTGATAGCCCCGACCTTCTGTCGTGCTCTTTTGCTAATTTACTAACCATGTCGCAATATTCTATTTTAAATTTGACAAACAATGGCGTTTCAGCGTTAAAAAACGCGTACTTCGTTAAATTTTCAATGCAAAGGTACAAAAAAAAGCGGAAATATTTCTGATTATCAGAAAAAACTATTATCTTTGTAGCACATATAGTGTAAATTTAACATAAATATGGTATTATGAATCAGCAAGATCTAAACCAAATCGCTGCTCGCGGTATCTCCGAGCAGCAGATTGAACACCAGTTGGAACAAATCAAGAATGGCTTCCCATTCCTCAAACTCGAGGGTGCGGCTGCCATCGGTAAGGGTATCATGGCTCCTACAGCTCAGGAAGTAGAGGACTACGAGAAAGCGTGGAACGACTACAAGGCTGAGGGTCACAAGATTGTGAAGTTCGTACCTGCTTCAGGTGCGGCTAGCCGTATGTTCAAGAACATGTTTGCGTTCCTGGATGCTCCATACGATGTTCCTACTACTGACTTTGAAAAACAATTCTTCGAGAATATCAAGAAGTTTGCTTTCCGCAAGGCGCTCTGCGATAAGTGCCACGTCAACAACGAGAAGGGCATCATGTGCCTCATCAAGAAGGGTGATTACAAGGCTGTCGTGGCTAATCTCCTCAAGCCAGAGGGATTGAACTACGGTCAGTTGCCTAAGGGATTGCTCCAGTTCCACGAGTATGAGGACGAGGTTCGCACTCCAATGGAGGAGCACCTGGTAGAGGCTGCGCTCTATGCAAGCAGCAACGGCGAGGCAAATGTTCACTTCACCGTTTCTCATGACCATCTGGAACTCTTCAAGCAGATGGTAGCAGAGAAGGCCGATAAGTATGCACAGCGCTACGGCATCAAGTACAACATCTCTTTCTCTGAGCAGAAGCCTAGCACCGATACCATCGCTGCCAATCCGGATAACACTCCATTCCGCAACGAGGATGGCTCATTGCTGTTCCGTCCGGGCGGTCATGGCGCACTCATCGAGAACCTCAACGAGATTGATGCTGATGTAGTATTCATCAAGAACATCGACAACGTGGTTCCAGATCGCCTGAAGGCAGAGACTGTTACCTGGAAGCAGGTGATTGCAGGTGTATTGGTTACTCTCCAGAAGCAGGCTTTCAATTACTTGAAGGTTTTGGATTCCGGACAGTATAACCACGAGAAGCTGGAGGAGATTATCCGCTTCGTTCAGCGCGACCTCTGCTGCCGCAAGGCTGATATCAAGGAGTTGGAGGATGCCGAACTGGTTATCTATCTGCGCAAGAAGTTGAACCGTCCTATGCGTGTCTGCGGTGTGGTTAAGAACGTGGGCGAGCCTGGTGGTGGTCCATTCCTTACCTATAATCAGGATGGCACTGTAAGTCTTCAGATTCTGGAGAGCTCACAGATTGATAAGAACAATGAGGAGTACATGAAGATGTTTACCGAGGGTACACACTTCAACCCAGTAGATCTCGTCTGCGCTACCAAGGATTACCAGGGCAATGCCTTCGATCTTCCTAAGTTCGTAGATCCATCCACCGGTTTCATCTCCAGCAAGAGCAAGAACGGTAAGGATTTGAAGGCACTCGAATTGCCTGGTCTCTGGAATGGTGCGATGAGCGACTGGAACACCGTATTCGTAGAGGTTCCTCTGGGCACCTTCAACCCTGTGAAGACCGTGAATGATCTGCTCCGCGATCAGCATCAGGCTGTAGAGGGCGGCATCAAGCACGAGCATCATCACGGAGAGGGTGGCTGCTGCGGCAAGCACTAATCCCACGGATTGAATTTTTTTAAGTCCCACGGATTGAATATTTTTTTAAGTCCCACAGATTTCACAGATTTACACAGATTTTTTTCTCGACCTTGCAGAATTAAATCTGTATAAATCTGTGAAATCTGTGGGACTTTTGAATTATACCTCTGTGGGTGAGAAACGATAAAGGCTCAATCTTCGATCTGGCGGTCGAGGATTGAGCCTATATTGTTTTGTTAAGAGTTGAGGTATGAAATCGTAGAATCTTATCTATCTGCGAGATGACAAACCTGCAAGGGATAGACCTTGGCGCTTCCTTGATTTCTCTCTTAACGGATTCTTGATGTACATGCTTGCCAAAATAGCCGTACCAGATGATTGATTGAACCAAAATTCTTGTTACTTTTCTACTATTGGATTCTAGCTTTTCCGGGAGATTTCCTGGAGTTTAGCTTTCCGATAATACTCTTTTGCTTGAATTCTAGTTGTACCAGATTTCTCCGCCCAATAAAGTTGGATACTCTTCTGATGTTGTTCTTTCTACAGGAGCTGTAATCTCTACATACTCACCGTACTTTTTCGCTTTACTCTGCATAATTTAAAAAGGTTTTTGTTGATTTATTAAACTTATTATTTGATTGATCGAATGAGATAGATTATCGTGGGCATTGCTGCCCATTCCTAGTCATTTCATCTTTTCTTATCTTTATATTTATAGTCGTATTTCCTAATGTTTCTTACGGCTGGGAAAGTGCAATCGATTGCAACAAATTTTTGCTTTATAGCTCCCAATAGCAACTTTTCACACGACAAAGATAAGAAAAATTTCGGTACGCAGATTTTTTTTGCACCAAAAACTTCTATAAATTAAACTTTTTTAATTAAAACCGAATATTATCTGCAAAAATATGCGCTTTTCTCGTAATTGATTGAAAAAGAGCACCTACCTTCTGAAGAGGTAAGTGCTCCGAAGCAAAAGATTTACATACTACACATCTTTATCGACATGAATTTTTATAGTGTATTCTCAAATTATACACTCAGTTCCGTCTATACCGTGTTCTCTATTGATGCATAATCCCGATTTATGCCATCATCCCGATTTATAAGGTAATCTCGCCTGCAAGCGATTGCTTCAGCATCTCCCTTACCTTGCGGTTGTCATCATATCTGCCTTGCAGGTACATCATCTTCGTTACCATCGCCTCTACCGTAGAGTCGTGACCGCTGATCACGTGGGCGGTCTTCAACTGGAATCCGGCGCCGTATCTCTCCATCTCCACGCTACCCGTCAGGCACTGGCTGATGTTCACGATGTTCACGCCTCGGTGGGCAGCTTCATCCAGCAGTCGCATGATCCAAGGCGCATGTGGCGCATTTCCCGAACCGAAGGTACGCATCACGATGCCTCGCAGATCCGGCGATTCCATCACGTGGCGCACGATGTTGTCCTGGATGCCCGGGAAGAGACTGAACACGATCACGTTCGGGTCGAGTCTCAGATGGGGTATCATCGGCTTGTCGTAATCCGGAGTGAGGATGTGGTGCCTGTGATACTGGAAATTGATGCCCACGTCGCAGAGGTGCGGATGGTTGAACGATTCGAAGGCGTGGAATCCCTCGGCATTGATCTTGATGGCGCGGTTGCCTCTGATCAGCTTGCCGTTGAAGAAGATGCAAACCTCCGGCACCATCGGTCTGCCGTTCTCGTCCTTTGCCGATGCTATCTCGATGGCTGTCATCAGATTCTCCTTGCCGTCGGTACGCAGTTCGCCGATAGGCAACTGGCTACCGGTCAGAATCACCGGTTTGGTCAGGTTCTCAAGCATGAAGCTCAGGGCGGATGAGGTGTATGCCATCGTATCCGTGCCGTGCAGGATCACGAATCCGTCGTAGTCATTATAGTTTTTGGCTATTATGCTCACGATTTCTGCCCATCTCATCGGATCCATGTCGCTGGAGTCGATAGGTGGGTCGAATTTTCGCACGTCGATTTCTGCCTGGATGAGTTTGAACTCAGGTATGGATGAGACGAGATGGTTGAAGTCGAGCGGTTCCAGCACGCCTGTCACCGGGTCTTTTCCCATGCCGATGGTACCTCCCGTGTAAATGATGAGAATCTTTGGTGTTGCCATTTTTTTTGTTTCTTTACATTTTGTCACTTTGTCGGCTGCAAAGATACGGAAAATAATTGTTAATAAAGAGGTATTAGCAAAGTTTAGCAAAATAAATGCATTTTTATTCGCTTGTTACAAAAAGAAATCGTACTTTTGCAGGCGATTTAATAAAAATACTAAGTTGTTATGGTAAAAATCACATTCCCAGACGGATCTGTTCGTGAGTACGAGCAGGGCGTTACTGGTTTGCAAATCGCCGAGAGCATCTCACCGGCTCTCGCTCGCAACGTTGTATCTTGCGGTGTCAATGGTGAGACAGTAGAGTTGAATCGTCCTATCAATGAGGACGCAAGTGTAGAACTTTACAAGTTTGAGGATGAGCAGGGCAAGCATACCTTCTGGCATACTTCTGCCCACTTGCTCGCAGAGGCTCTCCAGGAACTTTATCCAGGCATCCAGTTTGGTTTCGGTCCAGCTGTAGAGAGTGGTTTCTTCTACGACGTGATGCCTGCTGAGGGTCAGGTGATCTCAGAGAATGATTTCGCTAAGATCGAGGCTAAGATGATGGAACTTGCCAAGAAGAACGAGCCAGTGGTTCGCAAGGAGGTGGCTAAGGCTGAGGCACTCGCTGAGTTCAAGGCTGATGGCCAGCAGTACAAGTGCGAGCACATTGAGCAGGACTTGGAGGATGGTACCATCACCACATATACCCAGGGCAATTTCACCGACCTTTGCCGTGGTCCTCACTTGCTGAACACGGGTCTTATCAAGGCTGTGAAGATTACAAGTGTGGCTGGTGCTTTCTGGCGCGGTGATGCCAAGCGCGAGCAGATGACCCGTATCTACGGTATCAGCTTCCCTAAGAAGAAGTTGCTCGACGAGTACTTGGTGGTTCTCGAAGAAGCTAAGAAGCGCGACCACCGTAAGATCGGTAAGGAGATGGAGCTCTTCATGTTCTCAGAGCGTGTGGGTAAGGGTCTTCCTATCTGGTTGCCAAAGGGTACTCAGCTCCGTCTGCGTCTGCAGGAGTTGCTCCGTTCTCTCCTGAAGCCTTATAACTATCAGGAGGTTATCTGTCCAGGTATCGGCGGCAAGAGTCTCTATGTTACATCTGGTCACTATGCTCACTATGGCAAGGATGCTTTCCAGCCTATCCAGACTCCAGAGGAGGATGAGGAGTATATGCTCAAGCCAATGAACTGTCCTCACCACTGTGAGATCTACGCTCGTAAGCCTCGTTCTTACAAGGATCTTCCTTTGCGTATCGCTGAGTTCGGTACCGTATTCCGCTATGAGAAGAGCGGTGAGCTCCACGGTTTGACTCGTGTTCGTACCTTTACCCAGGACGATGCTCACATCTTCGTTCGTCCAGAGCAGGTGAAGTCAGAGTTCGAGAACGTAATCGACGTAATCCTGAAGGTATTCAAGATCTTCGGTTTCGAGAACTATGAGGCACAGATTTCTCTCCACGATCCTAAGGATACCGAGAAGTACATCGGTTCTGAGGAGATCTGGGCTGAGAGTGAGAACGCTATCCGCGAGGCTTGCGAGGAGAAGGGTCTTGAGACTCGTGAGGAGGTTGGCGAAGCTGCCTTCTATGGTCCTAAGCTCGACTTCATGGTGAAGGATGCCATCGGCCGTCGCTGGCAGTTGGGTACCATCCAGGTGGATTACAACTTGCCAGAGCGCTTCAAGCTGGAATATACCGCTGAGGATAACTCAAAGAAGACTCCTGTGATGATCCACCGTGCACCATTCGGTTCATTGGAGCGATTTACAGCCGTTCTCATCGAGCATACAGCCGGTCACTTCCCATTGTGGTTGACTCCAGACCAGGTTGCTATTCTTCCTATCTCAGAGAAGTTCAACGACTATGCTCAGAAGGTACGTCAGTACTTCGACAAGCAGGGTGTTCGTGCTTTGGTGGATGATCGTAACGAGAAGATTGGCCGCAAGATTCGCGACAACGAGTTGAAGCGCGTACCTTATATGGTCATCGTAGGTGAGAAGGAGAGTGCCGAGGGCCTCGTTTCCATGCGTAAGCAGGGTGGTGGCGAGCAGGCTACCATGAGCATGGAAGAGTTTGCTCAGCGCATCAACGCCGAGGTTGCAGAGCAGCTGAAGGCAGCTGAGGAGTAATCCTTCTTTCATAGGATATTTTTTATTTGAATCTCCCGCAGAATTCTTTTTTTTCTGTGGGAGATTCTGTTTTTCATAGGATTTCTTCATCGGATTACGCGGAGTTATCGGAACATTCTTGCTCAACGGATTACGCACGGAATTTAAACGGATTTCGACCTTCGGTCGATGGCATTCTAGCGATAATGGGTGTGAGGATGAGGTTTGCTATTTGTGTTATATGAATTTAAATATTATAGGTATGGAATTGTTATATAAGGAATTGACGGATAAGATTCTGGCTGCAGCTTATCAGGTGCATCGGGAATTGGGGGTGTGGCTTTCTTGAAAAGGTTTACCAGGAGGCTCTGGCTGTGGTTCTATCTGAAATGGGGATGCCTTTTGAACGAGAGAAACCATTGGATATCGTGTATCATGGGAAAACGTTGGCCTGTAAATATGTGGCAGACTTCGTGATAGATAATAAGGTGATATTGGAGTTGAAAGCAGTGACAGATTTGGATACCAGTTGTGAATCTCAAGTCATCAACTATTTAAAAATAACAGGCTATAAAGTTGGTTTCCTGATGAATTTCGGCAATCCATCATTCCATTTCAGGCGTTTAGTGCGCTATTAGTAATATTGTCCTCCTTTATGGCGTTTGCCTCCATCGACCGTAGGTCGAAGTCCGTTTGAATTCCGTGCGTAATCCGTTGAGCATGAAAATTCCGATAACTCCGCGTATTCCGATGAATAACATCATGAATAAAACCATAAATAAATAAAAATAAGCCTAAAAATGAAAATAACCCGCTGAAAATTTGGTGGTTTCACGGAAAATGCGTAACTTTGCAGCCGTTTAATCAAAAAACGTTGAATATATCGAATAGTTAATGAAAAATGACAAAATGAAAAATCAGTACCGCGTAAACGAACAGATACGCGTACGTGAAGTGAGAGTAGTAAGTGAAGGCGGAGCTGAAGTGATGCCTACACGTAAAGCGTTGGACTTGGCACGTCAGCAAGAGCTTGACTTAGTCGAGATATCTCCTAATGCCCAACCACCAGTTTGCCGTATTGTTGACTATTCTAAGTTCCTTTACCAGCAGAAGAAACATGCCAAGGAAATGAAGCAGAAGCAGGTGAAGGTGGAGACCAAGGAGATCCGTTTCGGACCTCAGACCGATGAGCACGACTACCAGTTCAAGCTCAAGCACGCTAAGGAGTTCCTCGGCGAGGGCAACAAGGTACGTGCATACGTGTTCTTCCGTGGCCGTTCAATTCTCTTCAAGGAGCAGGGTGAGGTTCTCCTTCTCCGTTTCGCCAATGATTTGGAGGAGTACGGTAAGGTAGAGCAGATGCCAAAGCTCGAAGGTAAGAAGATGTTCCTCTACATGAGTCCTAAGAAGGCCGGCACAGCTAAGAAGAGCCAGCAGAAGATGGACCGTGAGAAGCGAGAGGCTGAAGCTAAGGCTGCTGCTGATGCAGAGCGCGCTGCCAATGCCGAGAAGAATGGCTTGCTCGCCAATGCCAAAGGCGGCGATGTCCTGAAGAAACTCGCAGAAGAGGCTGAGTAATTAGAAAAAAAGATGCGTAACGCCCTGGTATATGCGTTGCCATCGCTATAATAAATAACAATTTAAAATTAAAAGTAAAAATGCCAAAAGTAAAGACTAATTCCGGCGCAAAGAAGAGATTCCGTTTCACCGGTACAGGTAAGATCAAGCGTCATCACGCTTATCACAGTCACATCTTGACTAAGAAGACAAAGAAGCAGAAGAGAAATCTCCTCGGCGAGACTCTCGTAGACCGTTCAAACTTGAAGCAGGTTCGCGACTTGCTCTGCCTCCGTTAATTATTAACTTTTTAGTCGAACTTTTAAAGAAAAAAAATTATGCCAAGATCAGTAAATCACGTTGCATCTAAAGCAAAAAGAACAAGAATCTTGAAGCTCACTAAGGGTTACTATGGAGCTCGCAAGAATGTATGGACAGTAGCTAAGAACACTTGGGAGAAGGGTCTTACCTACGCTTATCGCGATCGTCGTAACAAGAAGCGCACATTCCGCGCATTGTGGATCCAGCGTATCAACGCTGCTGCTCGCCTCGATGGTATGAGCTACAGCCAGTTGATGGGTGCTCTTCACAAGGCTGGTATCGAGATCAACCGTAAGGTTCTCGCTGACCTCGCTGTTAACAACCCAGAGGCTTTCAAGGCTATCGTTGCTAAGGTGAAGTAATTTGAAAGATTTTTAAAGGAATCCTCAGTTATCTTTGATAGCTGAGGATTTTTCTTTTCCAGGAATTCCTATGTTTCTGCGATAAAGCAAATGAAAATCCCCAGCTATCCATCAAAAGATAGCTGGGGTTCTTATCATTTATAAGCCTTTCGGACTTTATAAGCTCTCCGCTTTACTTGATCAATTCAAGACCTGCCTCAAACTTGGTGGTCTTTTCCATGATGGCAGGAAGCTGTTTTACAACGGTCTTCAAAATCAGGAATTGTGCCAAATCCTCCTTGTCCATGCCTGTGGTAGGAATCTTGTCAACCTGGGCAGAAAGCATGGCGATGATAGGAGCTACGAAATCCTTGTCAACATAGAAATATACCTTGTTGGCTGCTGGATAAGATACGTGTACAGGAATACCGGTCTTAAACTGATCCAACATGCCGGCTACCATAGCCTGCTCCTGAGCATCGTCGATGTCTGCGGTAATCTTGGCTGTGTTCAGGAACAAGGTAATCATATTCTCGTTAACTACCTGGTATGTAGCGTAATCGCTGGCTACCTTCCAGTCCTTGTCATCAGCCTCTTCCTTATAAGTTGCAGAAATCTGACCCTTCTCATTGAAGGTTACATCCTGCAAAACGCTTCTGAGCTGGCTGTTGAGCAGCATTGGAGCCATTTTGATGGCATCCTTTACTGGATATGGCTCATCAAAGAGACCAGGAATCTCGATAACTGCATCGTCAGAACCTTCCCACTTTAATACTACAGAACCTGTTGGATCGTAGGTTGTTGGATCCATACCAGCTTCCTGTACCTTCCAGGTACCTTCAATCTTCTCGTTGCGTACAAATCCCTTCTCATCATTGTCATCATCGCTGCTACAAGCGGTGAAGAAGCCAAGGGTGCAAACCATGGCCATCAAATAAATAAACTTTTTCATTGTCTTCTCTTTTTTATGTTAATGAATAATTGTTGTTTATATCTCTTGTGTTATATATAATAATGTACGCGTACATTATTATATAGATATCTTCAGAATATGATCTGTTATTTCAGCTGATACGTGATGCCGATGCTGCCGTAGATAGGATACATCGTCTGCTCGATGGTCTCGAAATCCTTCTTGAAGATGCCGTTCAGACCCCAGCTCAGGTCGGCGCAGATGCCCCAGCGGTCGCTCAGCTTCCAGTCTATTCCGAAATCTACGCCCACTTGCCAGTTGCGCATGTCGTCGCTGAAGTCGTAGTCGCCACGTTCGCCTTCGTCATGACCCAGCATTATCTTCTGTCCCGTCGGGTCGCCCTTCGGATGACCTTCCTCCTGGCGGCGGAGGTAACCATCGTATGCCCAGCCCTCAAATTTTTTCGAGGTAACATAGCTTACGTATGGACCCAGCTTGAAGCGGAGATTATCGCATACATCGTATGTTGCCTGGAGCGGAACGGTGATGAGACTCATATCCACCTTGGTCACTACATCGCCCGTAAAGACGCCCTGCAGCTCCTCGCCGCCACGAACTATTTTTATGTAGTAGTTCTTGACGCCCGCATCGGTCTTCATGCTCTTGTTCTCGAAGCGGATTCCTCCCACGAAACCCCAGTTTCCGGAGAGTGGGTGATAGGCATCCACGCCCAGACTGAAGTTAGGGCGAAGGGTGTAGCTGTGAAGCGTGCGGATGGTGGCAGGCATGCCGACAGGGGCTGTGCCGCCCAGATTATACGCCACGCGTGCCTGATACTCATAGCCGTGGAGATATTTGTTCCAGGCGCTATTTCCGTCTCCTGCCCATGATGCTGTGCCGCATGCCAGCAGGAGTGCCAATACAGTTATCTTTTTCATACTACAGTTCTTTCTATAGTTTTTTCTACAGTTCATCATTGCCGTTTCCTCCTCTTCTATTTGCAAATCAGTTTGAAACTATCCACCCAGAGGGTGCTGCCTACGGCTCCCAGGAAGTTGGCGCCATCAGAACTGGATGAGCAGACGATGGCCAGACTGTAACCGCCATTCTTCAGCTTCACAGGGTCGATGGTCTTGCCGTAGGACTGATAATCGAAATCTACGCTGAAGTGATGCCATTCCGGTGTGTTGCCGATGGCTATCTTGCCGTTGTCATCGCGGGTTTCGCCTACCAGTGCGAGAGCTACTATCTGCTTGCTGCTCTGTACGTTATCGCCATAGAGTACTACTGCATCTCCGTTCTCGTCGATGTTCTCATAGAGCACGGCATAGATGGTTCCGTAGTCATGGCGGTTCAGTTCGTTCATATTCTTGTCGGTGAATTTCTCGCCAGCCTGATACTTGTACCAGCCTTCCAGCTTTTCCGGTTTGGCGCTGAAGCTGAATGGGCGACCGAACTTGGTGGCTTTCATGGCATCTCGCAGGGCATCGGTGGCATCAAACTGTCCGATGAAGAGGTTGCCGGCAGCGATAGGCTTGCTCACCATATCGGCAAGCTTGCTGGTACGCTGGGTGGTGAGCTTCACGCCCTTTCCCTGATAGCCGTTTTCTATCATCACGGTAGGATATTGCTCCGGTTTTGCTGATGGGTTGCTGATCTTGAATCCCGGGTTTCCGGTTGCCCAGATGTCGAGGAGATCACCATTCCAGTTTTCCTGCCAGTTGTAGTATCCCTTGCTGAGGTATGGGTTTTCGAAATCGAATTCAAACTCCTTGCTCATGGTGGTCTGTCCCTTCTTGATGCTCACCTGATAGGTGCGGGTCCACTGCTTGTCTTCCGATGTAACCACGTATGTAACAGGACCTTTGGAGAAGTCGTGCACGCTTCCGCTTTCCGGTTGGATAGTGGCTCCTGGAGTGAGTCGGAACATCGGTGCCTGCTTCTTGAGACTGGCGAATGGCTTCATGGTGAATTCTATCTTGTCCTGGTCGCTCTGCACGTTGACGAGCGTATCCGATGCGTTTGTGAACCACAGCTTCAGCCAGCTTCCCGGGTGTATGTATGCCTGCTCGATGTCGCATTCGGCATTGAGGGGTTCATCCTTGAAGCATGAACTGAGAGATAGGGCGCAAACCGTTGATAAAGATAGCGTTATAAATTTTCTAAAACCCATTGTCTTCATATTCTTTCCTTTATTATATAAGAGCGTTATCTTTTTGGGGATAGCCGCTGTTGATTCAATTTTCCAGTTGCAAAGTTACGCTGAAAACTTGAAAGTACCAAACATTTTTCACTTTATTTGCATATTATTTATGTTTCTGATTATTTGTTAAATGGTGTTGTGGAAAAAAAAAGAAGACTGGGCATCCCTTTTGGAATGCTCAGTCTTGATATTAGAAATTTACATTGTCGCCTCTGCCGCCTTCGCCGTCTCCGGTGTTATCCTTTCCGGTGTCTCCTGATGGGGTGTTGCCGCCGCTTGGGTTGTCCTTGTCGGTGCCGCCGGATGTATCACCGGTATTGTCCTTATCAGTTCCACCTGAAGTTCCGCCGCCTGAAGTTCCGCCTGAAGTTCCACCGTCATTTTCCTTGTCTTCGATGCCGTTGTACTCGGTCATCTCCTCCATCTTGATGCCACTGAGCATCGGCTTTACTCGCTTGCCCTGGTCCATGACAGAGTAAGGTGAGTAGATGATGTACATAGCCTTGATGTTGGCTGAGGTGAACTTCTTGGCGCTTACGGCTGGGGAAGTTCTGATGCCGAGCTTGAAGCTTCCGAATTCGTCGAGCACCACCTTGTTGCCGTCGGCGATGTTGGCTGAGATCTCTGTCATCAGGGCGTTGATCACGGCTAGGATGTCTGGCTCGGTGACGGTGCATCGCTCGGTGATTTTCTTGGCGATGGCGCTGGTGTGCACCACTTTGTTCACTACTGCTCTACCGTAGATCATTCCCCTGGTAGGGGAGTTCTTGCGGTTGTTCTTCACTTTTCTGAATTTTGCCATACTCATTTAGATTTAAAGGGTTAAACAATCATTTTTCTTTCTTCGATTTTTTCTTCATCGGATATTTTTCTTCATCGGATTTTTCTTCATCGGATTACGCGGAGTTATCGGATTTCATTCTTGCTGCACGGATTACGCACGGAATTTAGACGGAAAGCGACCTGTTCGGTCGAGGAACCGGAAAGCGATCTGTTCGGTTGAGGAACCGGAACAGCGTGATCTTATAACAGGTGGTTTAAGTGCCTCGACCGAACAGGTCGCTTTCCGTCTAAAATCCGTGCGTAATCCGGGAAGCAAGAATGTTCCGATTTCTCCGCGTAATCCGATGAAGTAAAAAACGATGAAGTAAAAAACGATGAATAAGAATCCGCAGAATCTGCGTTAGCTACCCATGCACGAGGTTACCCCCAGGGTGGTGGCAATCGCCGTGAGAATAGAAATCGCAATCTGGATAACGGTTTTCCATGTGTCTTTCTTCATTTTGTATCTCCTTTCTGTTTTTATGTATTGTTAGAGAAAATTTTACATCAGTACCTGCTGACGGTTCTTGCGCCGCATGGTGTAGCTTACGTGCAGCCAGCGGTGCTTGCCGGGAGAGGCGCCGCGAGGCTCCAGGATCAGCTGGTCGAAGGTGCAGCTCGATTCTATGAATTTTCTGTACTTCGCCAGAATTTCCTCGTTCGGGATGAAGATGTCGGCAGCCTCGCCCAGGGTATGCTGACTGCCCGGTACGCCGTGCACGGCGAGGTTGAGCTGCGGACAGCGATACCCGCTCGTGATGGTGATGATGCCGCAATGCAGACGAAGAGGTTCCAGCACCTGCTCGCACAGCATCATCAGACGGATGATGACCATGGAGCTTTGTGGAGTGTTGTCGATGCCATACTTGATGGCTGTGCCTGAGCGGAGAAACTCTCCGAGGGCGAAGTGAGTGGAGAGGAGCATCTGCTGCATCCTCTCCAGTTCTAACATAGTGTGTGTTTCCATAAGCATTATTTAAGCATTATTGATTGGTTTACGATGCAAAGATACGAAATTTTTTCGAGTTTGTCAAGGGTTTGGGGGTTACTGTGAGGGTTACATTGAGGGTTACCCCGTTTTGGAAATCATTTGAGCCTCTTTTGGGTCGGAAATGTGCCTAACGTAACGTTTGTTTTAGGCTCATTTCTTCGCCAAAAGAGGCTCTATTACAGGGTAAAAGAGCCTCTATTCCAGACCAAAAAAGGCTCTTTTCAGCTTTCTCCTCCTTCCATGATCAGCAGCTCGATGATTCGGCAGGGAGGATTCTTCTGCAGCTGCTCCATGTAGAATCTCGTGATGCTGTCGGGGTAGATGCTGTTGCGCTGTTCCATGCCTCTGAGCTTGCTCAGCGCCTTATCCGGATGATTGGGTGGGGGAATGCAGCTCTTCTGGAAGAACTGGCGGTAGAGCTTCTGCAGGGGGATGGGGCGCAGGAGATCGTCGTGCCACTCATCGCCCACGTCCTCCTCGCCGCTGCTCCTCACCATCACATAGTCGCTCACATCGTGTACAAACTCGATGATCCATCTCTTGGGACATCGCCACTCCCGGATGCCCGATTCCTGATCCAGCATCCACTTATAGTCGTCGAGCATCTGCTCGTGGGCACGGGCTCTCAGCTCGTTGTACTCTTCTCTTGTCATAGGCGTATTATTTTAGAAATTCACTATCTCCAGGGTTCATCGTCCTTCGCCAGCACCTTGCCCTGCATCGCCTCGGCTATGCAGTCGTTCTCCGATTCCCTTTCGTCGTATCTGCCGCAGGGCTGGCGCACGTAGTACACCTTTCCGGGATGACAGAACTCCTGGTCTCTCACCTTCAGCATCTCTACGATGGTAAACATCTTGCCCTCCTCGGGCTTCGAGATGCGGTTTACGGTGAGCAGGAAGTCGGCGAGGTTCGCCCACTGGGCACTGCCCGCTACGGAGTAGATATCCAGCGGCGGAAATGCCTCGTGACCGTCCTTGTACTGTATTCTCGGGTGAGCCACCACCACCGTCCAGATGTGGCGCGTACGGCTCCATGCCTGCAGCTTTGTCAGCATCAGTCTCACCTTCTCCGTCTCCGTGGCACGGCTGCCGCCCTCGGTCATGTTGATGAATACATACGGGTCTATCACCAGATAATCTATCTTCTGCTTCTTGCGGTTCATCATCGCCTCCATCATTCCGATGATGTAGTTGCTGTCGGGCAGACGGGTCTTCGTGTCGAAATCCACCATGTGCTCCGATAGGTAATCCAGCACCTTCTGGTTCTCCTGCCTTGCCTCTTCGGGCGATTCAGCGCCGTCCATATTCTCCGTGTTCCTCACCCCCAGGGCTATGCGGGCAATCTCCCTCACGTGCTTGCCCTTGATAGGTTTCTCGAACGAGAAGAACGCCACGCGCTTCTGGTTGTGGTACATCAGATGCGCCATCAGGCAGTTGAGGAAATCCGTCTTTCCCGAGTTCGGGCGACCGGTGAGGATGATGAGTCCGCCCTCGGAAGTGGGGTGGAAGATGCCGTCGGTGAGTCCGCCCATCCCCACCTCGTAGCCACGGTCGTAGTTGCCCATCATGATGTCGAGGATGTCCTCCTTGTGCTCGGAGAGGTCGTAGATGTCGGCGTCGCTGATGCCCTGCGCCTCGGCTATGATTCGCTGCACCTCGCGGCTTCCGAATGCCTCATATACCTCGCTGATGTCCTTCTTGCCCTGCGGCAGCGTGGTAACCTTGGCGCGGGTCTGGTATTGCTCTATCAGGAGTTTCACCAGTCGGCGGCCCGGGCGGTCGGTATCGCCGCAGATGATGATTTCGCCTGCCTGCTGAATCCACTCGTCGAAAGCCTCGTGACTCTCCTCGATGTTGGTGCTGGCACCGTTGGCGATGCTCAGCACGTAGGGGAATCCGCAGGTCATCAGCGTGAGCCGGTCCTTTTCGCCCTCGGTAATGATGAGCTGGCGGATGGGCTGTGCGTCGGGTCGGAGCAGGTTGATGCTGTCGATGCCGTAGGGAGCGCAGGGCTTGGTGGGTGAAACCTGGCAGAAGAGCTTGCTCCACTCGCCGGTGATGGGGTGCTGCTGCACGGAGCGGAACTTCACGTTGATGATCTTGCCGTCCAGGTAGTTGCAGTAGGCGATGGCAGGCACCATCTCCACGCCTTTCGGGTCCTCGCTTTTGGTGTCATCCGCATTCTGCTTCATCCATGCGCACATCACTCCTTCCTGGACGATGATGTCGGGCGAGAGCTTCATTGCCTGGATGTATCGCTGCACCATCGACTGGAGCGAGGCGAGTTCGCTGGCGGTAATCAGGGGACGGGACTTGGGATGGCGCGAGAGGAGGTTGGCGGGGTGGAAGTGGTCGATGAACTGCTGCTGCTCTTCCTGGGTCTTGAAGGGGTAGATGGGGTAGAGCCAGGATCGGGTTTCGGCATCTATCTCGCGGAAGTCGTCGGGCAGCATGGGCACGTAGTCTTTGGCCTTGTGTTCATCCTGCTGCTTTTTCTGGGCATTGGCGTAGTAGTTTCCGTTCACCTTACCGCTGCCCTTTCCGAGCAGTGATTTCATCTCCTCCAGGTATCCGCTCCAGTTGCACGACCAGCAGTGGGTCAATCCGTTATCTACCTTGATGAAGCAGTGACGCTTTCCGCATTTCGGGCAGGTCACTTGGATGTCGAGCTTTCCTCCAGCCATCAGCTTCATGGTTTTCTGGCTGATGTTCTTCAGGTGATTGAGGAGGGTCTTGAGGGATGGAGCATCATCAGCAGGGATGATGCCGCTCAGCATTTCCTTGTATCTCTCGAAGAGCAGCTTCTCTTTATCAGAGAGATTTTCCTTGATTTCATTGAAGTCGGTAGCATAGTAACGTGGCTTCTCATTTTTGTTTTGATTTTGTTGGTCTTCTTCCATGTTTTTAGGATTTTTATGTTGTTGTTGTATTGTTTGTTTTATTGTGAAAGCTTTTTCTGCTTGACAGTGATTTACTTTGGACTCACCCAGGTGTGTGAGAATTTGTTCCAGGCAGCGTTGCCGGATGGTCTCGGCGCAGCATCCGGTGGTATTCGATGCTGCTCCGGAGTTCCATCACATCGTGTCGTATCATAGAATCGCTGTTTTGACGCCTTGTCCTGATACTCGAAATTCGAGATCGGTCGGTACTGCCGCATCATTTCAGCCGCATGCAGCTTGAGGTACTTGGTGGCATCATTCACGGCACGCATGATGTTCTTCTGCATGAAATCGTATTTGATGAGATTGGCGAGCCAGATGCTTTTGCCCAGGATACTCTGGATTTTCATCAATCGCTCGCTATGTGTCAGCAGATAGGGGTACAGATATTTGTTGAAGAAAATATTCGTAGCCATATTGCTGGGACAGGCGTCCCCCGGATTTGTGAAGAGATCCGGATTCGCTTTCTGCGTGATATCATTCACTGGTTTCACCACCTTGGCATAAGCATCAGGATCGGTTCCGATGAAGTGGATAAGCTCCTTGGCAGCAGCTTCCACTTTCTTCTCGTGTTCGGGTGAATTTGCAAGTTGACTTGGGCTAACATACTTGCTTATATTTTTCTTTTTATTATTTTTCTTTATAATATATATATTATTATTAATATAGCCCAAGTTATCTTGCAGATTTTCGCCGGAATCCTGCTCGTTAACCATATCTGTTTCATCGCAAACATGCCAGATGGGAGTGTAGAAGGCAAGAAGATTTTTGCCAGTGTGAGGCTCCTCTTTGTTCTTCCAGATGAATCCGAATCCTGCACATCTGAGCAGGAGTTCAACGAATTCCTGTCTGCTGCGGAATCTTAACCCCGTTGCAATCTGCGAAAATCTGTTGCAGTCATACAGTTTCTGCAGATTCATCCATGCTGGTTCTCCGAAGTAGAGCATCAGCATTTTGCGGATCTGCACGTCACTCAGCCCGCTGGTATGCCAGCTGGCGATGAGTCTTCGCTCCGTATTGATATCGATGCAGGTGGTGAGCGGCTGGATGGTGTAGCCGCCTGCCACCTGATAGCCCGAATCGCTGTCAGAGCACTTGCTTGTGTGGATTGTTGTGTTGTTTTTCATTTCAATTTACCATTTACGTTAGTGAATATGTTGAAGTATAATACATTCATTTCGTTAAGCTCATCCAGGCTCTTGATGGAGAGGGTCAGATAAAAACCGAATGTTCCGAATGCTTTACGAAATTCCTCTCTCATATCGTCGATATCTTTTTTGCTCATGTTGGCAATCACCCCACGGAAGCCTCCTTTCTTTTTCACGCAGTCAACTTCAAAGTCTGGGTCTACGTTGAGGGGTGGTTCCAGGAGGAGGATGCACACGGCAATGCGCTCGATAGCTTCCGTTGACAGGCAGCAGTTGTCGGGTACGTTCTGGTATTTGTTGAATGCCATATTGTGTATTCCACTTGTCTCGTGAAAGGCTGATTTCGTAATCTTGTATTGCTCAATCAACTTTCGGATGAATCGGCTGATGTTCAAGGTTTCAGCTTTACGGATGTTCCATCTTGTGGCATAGCCAATGAGGTTTTCTGCTTTCTCTGCATCATATTTTATGTAGATGGTAGCCTTGGTTCTTGGTTTGTTTTTTGTCTTCTTTTTCATTACTTTTGTTTTATGCAAAGGCGACATTGCCTTACGCATTGCAAAAAAAAGAAAATTCCGTGACATAGCCAAAGAAATGAATACTTCGTGACTATAGTAGATGAAGTGATAAAAATATTTTTTTTGCCACCTATACACACAAAAAAAAGGGACTGAAATCTCAAACCTGAAATTTCAGTCCCCTTAAAAATTTTATTTAGCTAATGAATAGCAAATGCTTTTTCTCTAGGAGATTAAGCCTTGCCCTCCATCTGAGCCTTCAACTTAGCAAGAGCATCGATGTCGCCGAGTGAAGTACCAGCAGCTACGTTGTTGATAGCTGGAGTCTCGTTCTTGCGACCACCGTTACCACCACGCTTGTGAGCTGGCTTAGCGATTGGCTCGTCCTTGCCCTCCTCGAATGTACGAGAGTGAGAGAGGATGATACGCTTTGTCTCCTTAACAAACTCGATTACCTTGAAGTCGAGCTCCTCGCCCTTCTTAGCCATTGAGCCGTCCTCCTTAGTGAGGTGCTTTGGAGTAGCGAAGCCTTCGCCACCCTCTGCGAGAGCAACTACAGCACCCTTATCCATCATCTCAACGATAGTACCCTTGTGTACTGAACCTGGAGTGTAGATTGTCTCATACTCATCCCATGGGTTCTTCTCCAACTGCTTGTGGCCGAGGCTCAAGCGGCGGTTCTCCTTGTCGATCTCGAGAACTACTACGTCGATAGTAGCACCTACAGATGTGAACTCAGATGGGTGCTTAACCTTCTTAGTCCAAGAGAGGTCAGAGATGTGGATCAAGCCATCAACACCCTCCTCGAGCTCTACGAAGATACCGAAGTTAGTGAAGTTGCGAACCTTAGCAACGTGCTTGCTGCCGATAGGGAACTTAGTCTCGATGCACTCCCATGGATCAGCCTTGAGCTGCTTGATACCGAGGCTCATCTTACGCTCAGCGCGGTCGAGAGTCAAGATAACAGCCTCTACCTCGTCGCCAACCTTCATGAAGTCGTTAGCTGAACGGAGGTGCTGGCTCCAAGACATCTCAGATACGTGGATCAAGCCCTCTACACCTGGAGCAATCTCAACGAATGCACCGTAGTCAGCCATAACCACTACCTTACCCTTCACGTGATCACCTACCTTGAGGTTCTCATCGAGAGCATCCCATGGATGTGGAGTGAGCTGCTTCAAACCGAGAGCGATACGCTTCTTCTCCTCATCGAAGTCGAGGATTACAACGTTGATCTTCTGGTCGAGAGCTACAACCTCGTGTGGATCGCTTACGCGGCCCCAAGAGAGGTCTGTGATGTGGATCAAACCGTCAACACCGCCGAGGTCAACGAATACACCGTAAGTAGTGATGTTCTTAACGGTACCCTCGAGGATCTGACCCTTCTCGAGCTTGCCGATGATCTCCTTACGCTGCTGCTCGAGCTCCTGCTCGATGAGTGCCTTGTGAGATACAACGACGTTGCGGAACTCCTGGTTGATCTTTACAACCTTGAACTCCATTGTCTTGCCTACGAATACGTCGTAGTCGCGTATAGGGTGAACGTCGATCTGGCTTCCTGGCAAGAAAGCCTCGATACCGAAGACGTCAACGATCATACCGCCCTTAGTGCGGCACTTGATGTAACCCTGGATGATCTCCTCGTTCTCAAGAGCAGCGTTAACACGCTCCCAAGACTTGCTGAGGCGAGCCTTCTTGTGAGAGAGTACCAACTGGCCCTTTACGTCCTCCTGGTTCTCTACGTAAACCTCAACCTTGTCGCCTACCTTGAGGTCTGGGTTGTAACGGAACTCTGAAGCTGGAATGATACCGTCGCTTTTGTAGCCGATGTTTACGATAACCTCTTTCTTATCAACAGAGATTACGGTACCCTCAACCACCTGGTGCTCAGTTACCTTGTTAAGTGTTTCGTCATAGGCCTTCTCGAGGTCTGTTTTGCTGACGCCTGCGTTTGTGCCATTCTCGAACTCATCCCAATTGAAGTCGTCGAGTGGCTGTACGTTCTTAAAATTTGACATAAAAAATAATTAAAAATTTAAATTAATAAAGTTTGACTTTATATATTGATGAAATCGGGTGCAAAATTACTCATTTTCTTTGAGTTACAAGCATTTGTGTTTGTTTTTCTTTGGTTTATTAATGATATTTAACTAAATGGGGCGGTTTGAGGGCGAATCTTGTGCTTCCTACTTATATATAATGTCTTTATCGGATATTCTTTTCATCGTTTTTTTTCTTCATCGGATTTTTTCATCGGATTACGCGGAATTATCGGATACATTCTTGCTGCACGGATTACGCACGGAATTTAAACGGAAAGCGACCTGTTCGGTCGTGGAACCGGAACTGCATGATGTGTAGTCCCACAGATTTACACAGATTTAGACCTGTTCGGTCTATGGGGTGACGCAGATTTTTCTTCATCTAATACGCAAAAAAATCTGTGTAAATCTGTGAAATCTGTGGGACAAAAAAACGTAAAGTCGTGAAATCTGTGGGACATAAAAAGAGTTAATCAGAAAAAATCTGCGTCATCTGCGAAATCTGCGTGACCTTATAACATGTGGTTTAAGCCGCCTCGACCGAACAGGTCGCTTTCCGTTTAAATTCCGTGCGTAATCCTTGAAGCAAGAATGCCTTCCGATAATTCTGCGTAATCCGATGAAGAAAAATCCGAAGAAGAGATTCCGAAGAAGAGATTCCGATGAATGAAAAACGATGGATAAAATTTCTGTTGCATGAATTTTGCGTTAAATTCATTAAAAAAATGCACGGAAATATTGGGGATTACAAATATTTTGTTACCTTTGCCCTTGATTATGAAAATATGAACTAACGATTGAGAAATATGACACTAGTCATTTTAACCATACTGATTCTGGCCTGCGTGCTCATTGCAACTGAGAACGTGACCAAAGTAAACCGTGCTGCCGTGGCTATCTTCGCCGGAACGGTGGGATGGGTGCTGTATATATGCTTCGGTATGGACTTCGTAACTAGCGAGCATTCAGCGGATTATACACGCTTTCTCAATTTCAGCGACATGGAATCAACCAGTACTTCCGTCAAGTACTTCATCTCCCGACACATCTTCCTCCCACAGGTGGGTAGGGCAGCGGAGATCGTGATGTTTCTGCTCGCTACGATGACGATCGTAGAAATCCTCAACAACAACGGTTGCTTTGACTTCGTGCGCCAGTTGCTTCGTACTCGCAACAGCAAGAAGATGCTATGGACTCTCGCCATCGTTACATTCCTGATTTCCATCAATCTCGATAACCTCACCACCACCGTGATGATGTTCACCATGATGCACGGTGTCATCCCAAGCAGAAGACAGAGAATGGTGTATGGAAGCGCCATCCTCCTAGCTGCCAACTGTGGCGGTGCTCTCACCGTGATTGGTAACCCGGAAGGTCTGGTACTCTGGAATTCAGGGGCTGTTACAGCCACCGTTTTCTCCTTTTCATTACTCCTCCCTTGTCTTGCAGCGTGGTTGATTCCAACCCTGCTGATGCAGCGTATGCTGCCGGAAAGACTTGATACAGAGTGGATTGTGATGCCTTTCCGTGGCGATGATACTCGCCTGAACAAGTGGCAGAGATTGCTGATGCTCCTCGTGGGAATCGGCGGTCTGTGGTTTATCCCTACCTTCCATAATATCACCAAGCTCAGTCCGTTCCTGGGTGCCCTGTGCGTGCTCAGCGTACTCTGGATTGTGAACGAAATCTTCAATCGCAAGCTCATGAACATGGATGCGATGGTGGAGCGTCGTACCCCTGGAGTGCTGCAATACGGTGTGATTCAGATGATTCTCTTCGTGATGGGAATGATTCTCGCCGTGAGCGTGGTGAAGGAGACGGGTGCTTTCTATGACCTCTCCAACTGGCTGGGAACCAGCGAGGAGCACCCTAATGTATGGCTGCATGGCGTGGCTGCCGGAGTACTGAGTACGGTACTCGATAACTTTGCCACCGCTATGAACTTCTTCTCATTGCAAGATGTGATGGGATTGGGCGACCCTACCTATGCTATGGATTCGGTGTATAATACCAACGGTCTCTACTGGCAGGTAATCGCTTACTGCGTAATGGCAGGAGGCAATGTGCTGGGCATCGGTACCATCAGCGGTCTTGCCCTGATGAAGATGGAGCACATGCGCATGGGCTGGTTCTTCCGCAATATCGGATGGAAGGCCCTCGTGGGTGGCGTGGCTGGCCTCGCTATCCTCTGGCTCTCGCACACCCTGATGGGAGGAGCCGTTTACTTAATGATTTAAAAAACCATATCTGAAGAAGAAAAAGAAAGAATCAGACGACGAAAGAGATTCTGAGGGTTCTGAAGAAGAATCAGACGAAAGAGATTCCGAAGAAAAAGGGGATGTAACACGCATCCCGCAGCCAATAAGAAAGCATATTTTTTTATTATTATTGTATCAATTAGATTTAATATAAAATATAAAGTATAATATAATAAGGTATATATAGTTATGGCAAAGATTAAAACTATAGGTATTTTGACTTCTGGAGGTGATGCTCCTGGTATGAACGCAGCGATCCGTGCGGTGACCCGTTCGGCTATCTACAACGGATTCAACGTGAAGGGTATCTATCGTGGTTACGATGGACTGATCAACGACGAGATCAAGCCTTTCACTACTGAGAACGTGAGCGGTATCATCGGTACCGGAGGTACGATGCTGAAGACTGCACGTTCTAAGGAATTCATGACCGAGGAAGGTCGCCAGAAGGCTTTCGAGAATATTCAGAAAGAGGAAATCGATGCTTTGGTAGTAATCGGAGGTAACGGTTCGCTCACCGGTGCAATGAACTTCGCACGCGAGTTTGACATCTGCTGCATCGGTCTTCCTGGCACTATCGACAACGACCTCTATGGCACAGATAATACCATCGGTTACGATACAACCATGAACACCATCGTAGAGTGCGTGGACCGTATCCGTGATACTGCGCAGAGCCACGAGCGTATCTTCTTCATCGAGGTAATGGGCCGTGATGCCGGATTCCTGGCACAGAATTCTGCCATCGCCAGCGGTGCAGAGGCTGCCATCATCCCAGAGGATTCTACCGATGTTGACCAGTTGGCTCAGTTCATGGAGCGCGGTATCCGCAAGTCTAAGAAGAGCTGTATCGTCATCGTGTCTGAGAGTCCTAAGTGCGGTGCGCTCTACTATGCCGACCGTGTGCGCAAGGAGTTCCCAGAGTTCGACGTGCGTGTATCTATTCTCGGTCACCTGCAGCGTGGTGGTCGCCCATCAGCCCGTGACCGTATCCTCGCCAGCCGTACCGGTTGCGGTGCCATCGAGGCTATCATGCAGGGTCAGCGCAATGTGATGATCGGTGTGCGCAACAATGAGGTGGTTTACGTGCCACTTTCAGAGGCTATCCGTTCAGACAAGCCATTCGACCGCAAGCTCATCAAGGTATTGGATGAGTTGAGCATCTAGTGCTGTTATTGGCATTACTAATAGTAAATGTATCAAAGGTAAAAATGGTTTAAACGGAATTAAAAAAGTTTTAAAACGGAGTAAAATACAGATAAAACTTCCAAAAAATTTGCAGCTTCCGTAAATTGTTGTTACTTTTGCAGCCGTATTCCGAGATTCGTGATATCGGACTCCGACATCACGAATCTCGAATATATAAAGAATGAAACATATATATAAAAATAAACTTTTAAACTAATAAGCTTATGTCACAAGTAAGTGGACGCATCTCGCAGATTATCGGTCCGGTTATCGACGTATATTTCGATACCAAGGGCGAGAACCCTGAAAAGGTGCTTCCTAAAATTCACGAAGCTCTGAAGGTGAAACGCCCAGACGGACGCGACCTGGTCATTGAGGTGCAGCAGCACATCGGTGAGGATACAGTTCGCTGTGTCGCTATGGACAACACCGATGGCTTGCAGCGTGGCTTGGAAGTTGCCGTTACAGGCAACCCAATCATGATGCCGGCAGGAGAGCAGATCAAGGGCCGAATGATGAACGTTATCGGACAGCCTATTGATGGTATGAACGAATTGGACATGAAGGGTGCTTATCCTATCCACCGTGAGGCTCCGAAATTCGATGAGCTCTCTACGCACAAGGAGATGCTTGCCACCGGTATCAAGGTGATCGACCTGCTCGAGCCTTACATGAAGGGTGGTAAGATTGGTCTCTTCGGTGGTGCCGGTGTAGGTAAGACGGTGCTCATCATGGAGTTGATCAACAACATCGCCAAGGGACACAACGGCTACTCTGTATTCGCTGGTGTAGGTGAGCGTACCCGTGAGGGTAACGACTTGATTCGAGACATGCTCGAATCTGGCGTTATCAAGTATGGCGAGAAGTTCCGTAAAGCCATGGAAGAGGGTAAGTGGGACCTCTCACTCGTTGACCCTGAGGAGCTTGCCAAGAGTCAGGCTACCCTGGTGTATGGTCAGATGAATGAGCCTCCTGGGGCACGTGCTTCAGTAGCGCTTTCCGGACTGACCGTAGCCGAGGAGTTCCGTGACCACGGAGGCAAGAACGGTGAGGCTGCCGACATCATGTTCTTCATCGATAACATCTTCCGTTTCACCCAGGCTGGTTCTGAGGTGTCTGCGCTCTTAGGTCGTATGCCATCAGCCGTAGGTTATCAGCCAACACTGGCTTCTGAGATGGGTGCCATGCAGGAGCGAATCACTTCTACCAAGAATGGTTCCATCACCTCAGTACAGGCCGTTTATGTGCCTGCCGATGACTTGACCGACCCTGCTCCAGCCACCACCTTTACTCACCTGGATGCCACCACAGAGCTTTCACGTAAGATTGCATCTCTGGGTATCTATCCTGCCGTAGATCCGCTGGGTTCTACCTCTCGTATCCTCGATCCGCTGATTGTGGGCAAGGCTCATTACGACTGTGCGCAGCGAGTAAAGCAGTTGCTGCAGCGTTACAACGAGTTGCAGGATATCATCGCCATCCTCGGTATGGATGAGCTTTCTGATGAGGATAAGTTGACCGTGAACCGTGCACGCCGTGTACAGCGTTTCCTGAGTCAGCCATTCACCGTAGCAGAGCAGTTCACCGGTTTGAAGGGTGTGATGGTATCAATCGAAGAGACTATCAAGGGCTTCAACGCCATCCTCGACGGCGAGGTGGATGACCTGCCAGAGCAGGCATTCCTCAACGTAGGAACTATCGAGGATGCGAAGGAGAAGGCTAAGCAGTTGCTCGCAGCAGCACAGGGATAATCTTTAAATCCACGGCTTATGTTACAGCTAAAGATAGTATCTCCTGAGAAAGTAGTCTTCCAGGGTGAGGTAGAGAGCGTACTGGTTCCGGGAACCCTCGGCTCGTTCGAGATTCTCAAGGATCACGCGCCTATCATCTCTTCGCTCGAAATGGGCAAGGTGGAATACACCACCAAGGAAGGCAAGCAGGCAATGAATATCAAGGGCGGATTCGTGGAATGTAAGAAAAACGAAGTAAGCCTCTGCGTAGAAGTTTAAAAAATAGAATTTATGGAAAAAGATGAAAAGATGCGCTTGCAGGCTATCAGGCAGGCAGGTATCAAGTACAAGCAGATTTCTCTGTGGATGACAGCAGCCATGGCGCTCGCCATCCTCTTCAGCTGCAGAATCTCTGCAAAATGCGATGATATTATTGCCCAGGTGGTTAACCCGCTGATAGTGAGTGCGATATTCTCACTCGTTGCAAGTACTGCTTATGGCGAAGCCTGGAAGGCTGTGGCTAAATCATCTCCCGCCAATCTCGCCAAGTTCTACCTGGCGGCACTGGTCATCAAGATGGTAGCCGGCACCCTGGTGTTTCTCATCTACGTGCTGACATGCGACAAGCAGAACATCCTGGGATTCACCGTCATCTTCGCCCTGTTCTATGTCATGCTTCTCGTGTTCGACTGCATCTACTTCGCTCGGGTAGAGAAAAAGAGCCGTCTCTCTTAATGCGGCTCCAAGACAAATAATTAATAAACAAAGTAAGAATTAAAGAATATGAAACATCTCAAACAATTCCTCTTGATGGCGATGCTGCTCTTCACGCTGGCGCCAGTGCAGGTGTCGGCAAAGGAAAACATCGACGTGAAAGAGATATTGTGGGGTCATATCAAGGATTCTTATGAATGGCATATCACTAAGGTGGGAGACCATCCCGTAGTGATTCATCTGCCTGTCATCGTGAACACCACTACAGGCTGGCACGTGTTCTGCAGCAGCGAATTCTCGGAAGAGAAGGATGCCAACGGTGACCGTCCGGGACCTTTCAACCTGGTGATCAAGAACGGTGATGCGCAGACGAATCCCAACAAGATAGTAGAGAAGGTGGGAGGTCAGGAGGTTCGTCCTCTCGACATCTCCATCACGAAGACCGTTTGCGTGCTCTTCATCGATGCTATCATCCTGTTGCTGTGTATCCTGATTCCAGCCAGCTGGTGCAGGAAGCACAAGGTGGATGACCCTGCACCAAAGGGATTTACAGGACTGATACACATGTTCGTCATGTCGGTATATGATGATGTGATCAAGGCTACACTGGGTAAGGAAGCTCCAAAGTACGCACCATGGTTGCTTACCTGCTTCTTCTTTATCTTCGTAGCCAACATCATGGGTATCGTACCGTTCCCTCCGGGTGGTGGTAACCTGACGGGTAATATCGCCTGCACCGCATTCTTCGGTGTAACGACATTCCTGATCACCAACTTCACCGGTACGAAGGAATACTGGAAGGAAATCTTCTGGCCGGACGTACCAACGTGGTTGAAGGTGCCAGTGCCACTGATGCCATTCATCGAGCTCTTCGGAATCTTCACGAAACCGTTGGCTTTGATTATCCGACTCTTCGCCAACATGATGGCTGGCCACGCTATCGCTCTTGCGTTTGCGGCTATTATTTTCATTATGTTCAACATCAGTGAGAATATGCTGGCTAACTATTTGGCAGGTACGGGTATGACAATTGTGAGTGTTGCGATGAGTGTCTTCATGATGCTCCTCGAAATATTGGTAAGCTACATCCAGGCATTGGTATTCACCATGCTGAGTGCAGTATTCATCTCGCTGGCTCACGTACAGCCTCATGAGGCTGAGCCAGAAATCATCAAATAGAATTTAAATAAAGAAAATATTAACAACTTAAATTATAAGATTATGTTATCACTTTTATTAGCAGCAGATGCTCTCGCAAAGTTAGGTGCCGCAATCGGCGCAGGTTTGGCCGCTATTGGCGCAGGTATTGGTATCGGTCGTATTGGTGGCCAGGCTATGGACGCTATGGCTCGCCAGCCAGAGAAGATGGGCGATCTCCGTTCTTCTATGATCATCGCAGCTGCGTTGGTTGAGGGTGTTGCGTTCTTCGCAGTCATCATCGCCATCTTGGCTATCGTTATGTAATAATAGGAATATCACCCTTCCCGCCACGATTCATTCGCAAATCTTGCAGAATGTTCTCCGATATCTGATGCTCTCGGAATCTGTTCTGCGGTTTGCGGGCGGGAGGGTGACCTTTTCCAGAGTTAGTTAAAATAAAACGTTTAAGTAAAACTTTAACCAGTATATATGGATTTATTGATTCCTGATAGCGGTTTGCTTTTCTGGATGACAGTCGTTTTCCTGATTGTTTTCGTCATCTTGAGAAAGGCTGGTTTCGGAGCCATCGTCAAGATGGTGACTGAGCGCAAGGCCTTCATCGACGAGAGCCTGAAGAAAGCGCACGAAGCCAACGAGAAGCTTGCCAATATCCAAAAAGAAGGTGAATCCATCTTGCAGGAAGCTCGCGAGAAGCAGGCTGCCATCCTCAAGGAGGCTGCCGATACCCGCGATGCCATCGTAGAGAAAGCACAGGACAAGGCTCGCGAAGAGGGCGCTCGTCTGCTCTCTGACGCCAAGGCGCAGATTGAGACCGAGAAGCAGAATGCCATCTGCGAAATCCGTGGACAGGTAGCCGAGCTCTCTGTACAGATTGCAGAGAAGGTGCTCAAGGCTAAGCTCTCTGACGACAAGGCACAGATGGATATGATAAATCGACTGCTGGACGAGGTTTCTTCTGACAACAAATAGTAAAGCTTATGGATATAGGTGTAATATCGGTGCGTTATGCCCGTGCCCTCATCAAGGCCGCACTTGGCATGAAGCTCGAAGATCAGGTGTACCAGGAGATGCAGACGCTCTACAAGAGCTACATCGACGTGCCTGAACTGAGATTTACGATAGACAACCCTATGCTTTCCAAGGACAAGAAGCAGGCGCTTCTCACTACAGCCCTGGGTAAGAACCCATCGGATCTGAGCAAGAAGTTCATCGCACTCGTCCTGAAGGAGGATAGGGAGAGCACCCTGCAATTCATGGCTGCTTCGTATATCACTCTTTACAGGAAACAGAAGAACATCATCCGCGGTAAGCTGATCACCGCCACTGCCGTTGATGCCTCTACCGAGGACAAGATGCGCAAGATGGTGGAGCAGAGAACGCAAGGTACTGTGGAGTTCAAGACTGAGGTGAACCCTGATCTGATCGGTGGGTTCATCCTTGAGTATGATACTTACAGAATGGATGCGAGCGTGAAGACCAAGCTCAACAACATTCTGACACAGCTCAAAAAGTAAAAACAATTAAAGTAAATAACAACATGTCAGATAAAATTAAACCAAGTGAGGTGTCTGAAGTGCTTCAGCAGCAGCTCCAGGAGGTGAATGGCTCTCAGCAGTTTGACGAGGTGGGTACTGTGCTTACCGTCAGCGATGGCGTGGCTCGTATCTACGGTCTGCGCAATGCAGAGGCTAATGAGCTTCTTGAGTTCGAGAACGGCACGATGGCTATCGTCATGAACCTTGAGGAAGACAATGTAGGTTGTGTCCTCCTGGGTCCTACTGCTGGCATCAAGGAGGGACAGAGCGTGAAGCGTACTCACCGTATCGCTTCTATCCGCGTGAACGACAATTTCTTAGGTCGTGTCGTTAACCCTCTGGGTCAGGCTATCGATGGTCTCGGTGATATCGATCTCACCGGTGCTTTCGAGATGCCGCTGGACCGCAAGGCTCCTGGTGTGATCTATCGTCAGCCAGTGAAGGAGCCTCTCCAGACTGGTTTGAAGGCTGTCGATTCCATGATTCCTATCGGTCGTGGACAGCGTGAGTTGATTATCGGCGACCGTCAGACTGGTAAGACTGCCATCGCAGTGGATACCATCATCAACCAGAAGAGTTTCTATGAGGCAGGCAAGCCTGTATATTGTATCTATGTAGCCATCGGTCAGAAAGCATCTACCGTTGCAGCATTGGTACAGAACCTGAAGGAGCACGGCGCCCTGCCATATACCATCATCGTAAGTGCTACCGCTGCCGATCCTGCAGCCATGCAGTATTACGCACCATTCGCCGGTGCAGCCATCGGTGAGTACTTCCGCGACCGCGGTTACTCAGCCCTCGTAGTATATGATGACTTGAGTAAGCAGGCTGTGGCTTACCGTGAGGTATCATTGATCCTCCGCCGTCCATCAGGACGTGAGGCTTATCCTGGTGATGTGTTCTATCTCCACTCTCGTCTGTTGGAGCGTGCCGCTCGTATCAACGACCAGCAGGAGGTAGCCGAGCAGATGAACGACCTTCCTGAGTGCCTGAAGGGCAAGGTGAAGGGTGGCGGTTCCTTGACAGCCCTCCCAATCATCGAGACCCAGGCTGGTGACGTTTCTGCATACATCCCAACCAACGTGATTTCCATCACCGACGGTCAGATCTTCCTGGAGACCGACCTCTTCAACCAGGGCTTCCGCCCAGCTATCAACGTAGGTATCTCTGTATCTCGTGTAGGTGGTTCTGCCCAGATCAAGAGTATGAAGAAGGTGGCTGGTACCCTGAAGATTGATATGGCTCAGTATCGTGAGCTGGAGGCTTTCTCTAAGTTCTCTAGCGATATGGATGCCGTAACAGCGATGACATTGGACCGTGGTAGAAAGAACGACAAGTTGCTGATTCAGCCTCAGTATCGCCCTATGCCAGTGGGCGAGCAGGTGGCTATCCTCTATTGTGGTGTGCACGGATTGATGCACGACGTGCCAATGGATAAGGTTCGCGAGTGCCAGGATCAGTTCCTCGACGCTATGCGCAGCCAGCACGCCGATGTAATCGAGACTTTGGCTGATGGTAAGCTCACCGACGATTGCATTGCGGTGATTGAGGAAACCATGGCTAATGTAGCAGGACAATATAAAGCGTAATAGCCTATGCCGTCGTTAAAAGAGATTAAGACTCGCATCGCCAGCGTCAACAGTACCCGTAAGATTACGAGTGCGATGAAGATGGTGGCATCCAGCAAGTTGCATCATGCTCAGGTAGCTATCCAGAATATGCTGCCTTATGAGAATATGCTGGAGCATATCCTGAAGAGCTTCCTGGTGAGTACTCCGAATGTGGACCATGAATTGCAGGTGGAGCACAAGGAAATCAAGCGTGTGGCTCTCATCGTATATAGCTCTAACAGCAGCTTGTGTGGTGGTTTCAACTCCAACGTCATCAAGATGATGATTCAGGCGGTGGACGAGTATAAGGCTCATGGCATTGACGACATCACGGTATATCCTATCGGCAGAAAGGTGGCTGAGAAGGCACAGAAGCTGGGTTTGAAGATTGGCGGTAACTTCATGGATCTCGCCGATCATCCTAATTCCAGTGCTTGTGCCGACATCGCCCGCAAGCTTGCCAAGCAGTATGCTGCTGGCGAACTCGACAAGGTGGAGATGATCTATCACCACTTCAAGAGTGCCGGTTCGCAGATCCTGACCCAGAAGACTTTCCTGCCTATCGACCTCAGCACTGAGGCGATAGGAGAGGACAACGACCGTGACCTCACATCGAATGTGGTTACGGCAAAGGCTCAGGAGTATCTGCGCAAGAAGCAGGCTAGTGAGGATGAAAGACAGCGTGCAGAGGCACATCCTCTGAACGACGACTTCATCGTGGAGCCGGATCTGGAGACTGTATTGGGAGTCTTGATTCCTAAGCAGCTTCATCTGATGGTTTACACTGCTTTGTTGGATAGTCAGGCGAGTGAGCATGCAGCCCGTATGGTTGCCATGCAGACTGCTACGGATAATGCCGATGAACTCTTGCGTGAACTCAATCTGCAGTACAACAAGAGTCGTCAACAGGCCATTACGAATGAATTGCTGGATATTGTGGGAGGTAGCGTAAATAATTAATAATTAAATACCAAAATTCCCCGTTTTATCATAAAAAAAGAGGTAACTTCCCGTTTTGGGGTGGTTACCTCTTTTTTTATGTCTTATGTCTTATGTCTTATGTCTTATGTCTTATGTCTTATGTCTTATGTCTTATG
>ERZ773235.324-NODE-324-length-65918-cov-5.347464_pt1 | contig 65918 bp, 79 predicted proteins | sample MGYA00580522_ERZ773235 | MGnify/ENA primary metagenome ERZ773235 (study PRJEB29015, sample SAMEA2737797) | human gut metagenome | biome: human gut; feature: human-associated habitat; material: faeces | place: China | collected 2012 ...
ACTTAAATATATTTTTTTTAATTAATATATCAGATAGATTTCATATAGTTTCCCTAATAAGTAAATGTAAATGAATAGATAAACTCAACCTAAACATATAATTAGATAAAATAATATTGAGAAAATAAATAGATATATTGAATATTAATATATTTTATAATATAATAAGTACAGGTAAAAATATAAGAATACAAATATAAGAAAGGCGGATAGACAAAATGAAAGTAATAGCAATAGCAAATAACAAAGGCGGAGTAGCCAAAACATCTACAGCGTTAAATATCGCTGATTCTCTTAAACATCTAAATTACAAAGTTCTATTAATTGATCTTGATTCACAGTGTAACTCGACGACAACGTATAGAGCAAAAATAGATGATACTTACACAATATATGATGTTATGGAAAGAGAATGTGAGCCACAGGAAGCAATCCAAAAAACAGAGATGGGAGATATAATTGCCGGAGATTCTAAACTTGAAGAAGTAGAAATGAAATATACCTCACAAATTGGTGGATACAACCTCATAAAAAATGCTGTACATAAACTAGATGGCTTATATGACTATATTATTATTGATACACCAGGAAGTTTAGGAATATATCTTCTGAATGCTCTGACAGCTGCGACTGGAGTTGTAATACCAGTAAAAGCTGAGATCTATTCTATAGATGGATTATCATCATTACTCAACGTAATAAATCAGGTAATTCAAAATACAAATCCTGAGCTTAGGATATATGGCGTATTACTGACTTCATACGATAAGAGAAATACACTAGATAATAGAATTTTAAAGGAACTTCCACAAACAGGAGAGGCTGTAGGATTCCATGTATTTAAAAAACCAATAAGAGTATCACAATCAGTAAAAGATTCACAAGGCTACAAAGTATCATTATTAGATAATTATGGAAAAACAAATGCTGCAGAAGACTATAAATCACTTGTAAATGAATTACTATCAATCATGTAAGGAGGAAAAATTAAATGGCAAAAAGTGCAAAAGGACCAGTTGATATATTTGCTGGTATTAAAAATGTAAAATTTGAAGGACAGCCGCCAGAACAAACGGAAAGAATAAAACCAGATATTAACAGTGATAAGCCTATAGAAGAAACCATCAAACGTAGCGAAAAAAATGAAACAGATATATCTCAAAACACAGAAAATAAAGATTTCGTTGAAAAAAAACAAGAAGAAAAAAAAGAAAATATTTCTTTAAACCACAACGATAAGAAAAGTTATTTGCAAATAGAAGAGTTTGACTTGACCACATTAAAATCATGCACTGTTGTAATTAATCCTGATATATATGAAAGGTTTGTCCTTCAATGTACCGTAAATGACATTAAAAGATATGATTTAGCAAATAGTATGATAAAATCCGAACAAAATTGGGAAAATGACAACCCTTCCTTTCCTTCAAAAGAATTCATTATTGCAAATATAAAAAAAATAAAAAATAAGCAGACAGAAGGAAGAGAAAGACTGACATTAAACTTGACACCTGAACATGCCTTATTTATAAAAAATCAATCAAAGAAATGCGGGATGAAAATGTACACTTTTGTCGAGTATATTTTTGAAAGTTTTCTTGATTAAAAAAAAGACCACATAGTGGTCTTTTTTTTTATGATATAGCAAGCAGCTCCAAATTCTTTTGAAAATCGGTTTTAATTTTTTTTACTTCTATGGTTGTATAATCAGAAAACTCAATTTGAGGAGTTTTTTTATCATTAAAAAAGTTACTAGATAAGGTTCCGATTAAATTCATATGCTTTAAAGATCTCCAATCTTCGAATTTGTCACCCATATCAAATCCAATAGCATCAGCATTTTTACCAGAAATTTTAACAATACTCTCATCCGATCCAAGAAGTTTAATAAATTGACCATCTACCGGCAAAGCCTGAAATTCAGTCACCTTAAAAACAGGCGGTTCATTTCCCATTCCCCAAGGTCCATATTTTTCTACCTCAGCCAAATATTTTGGAACTTCATTGGCAGATATCTCAATGTCATAAACAAAATCATCTTTATTCTGATTGTCATCATAGTTTAACTCATAAAATTCTTTCATTTTATTACGAAATTTTGAAAGATTAACCTTAAGAAGAGACATACCGGCAGCTCCCTTATGACCTCCATAAACTTTCTTTCCATTTATTTCTAAAAAATCGGAAGAATAATCCAAAGCTTTTTTCATATGGAAATCTCCATATGAACGTCCAGAACCCTTAATAACATCTGGATCCTTTGAATCAGAAAAGACAATTACAGGGACTTTATATTTTTCAACAATATTCGAAGCTAAGATACCTATTACACCCTCTCCAACGCCTGGCACATAAACAATTAAAGGACAATCATTTTGAAGAGAATCAGATGAAATGATTTCAAAAGCTTTCATTAGACCATCTTTTTTTTGATTTTTTCTGTCTGCATTAATATCATACAATTTCTGAGCCATCTGCATTGCTTTGCTATGGGATCCTTCAAAAACCATCTGGTTGACTGATAATTGAGCACCTTTATCGTATAAACGGGAAGGAGCATTTAAAGATGGTCCCACCTTAAAGCCAAGATCTGATTCATTGACTGTTTTGTTAATGCCATAAACCTGTAGTAAAGCATATAATCCGGATGTACAACATTGTTCATATTTCATTTTTTTTAAACCATTCCGAACTATAACATAGTTTTCCTCTTTCAGATCCATACAATCACAAACAGTAGCAATAGCAGCCAATACATTTAATTTATCCAGAATCACTTTATCTTTAATTGGATCTAGTAATTCTTTTGCAAATCTAAACGCCAGACCAGCTCCGCAATAACCGCTAAAATCACTGCCTGGAATGGCAGATGGATCAACAATGCAATCAGCATCTGGGAAAATAGCTTTACCAGATTTATCTTCTACAGAAAGATGATGATCTAAGATAACAACCGTAAGTCCTTTCTTTTTTGCTAAATCTATTGCCTCTATTGAAGCAATACCATTATCAACAGTTAGAACAAGACCACCATCTATTTCATCAATAATATTAGGCTTTAAACCATAGCCTTCTGAAAATCGGTAAGGAATGCGACATTTAACATTTTTAAAACCAGCTGCCATAAGAGTGATATATAAAATACTTGTACCTTCTTGACCATCTACATCATAATCGCCAATTATTGTAACTTTATCATTTTTAAAATTGGTAACAATATCAGCTGCTTTTCTTAAATCTTTGATGAAGTAACGATTATTTCTGGATTTCTCGAACCAGGAATTAACAACATCTAAAGATTCTACATTCATATTATGAAGAAAAATATCTTTTACAGTGTTACCCCGGCTATTCTTTATCCATGCCATATTGTATCCTCCATTTCTCAATAATTTCAAAATAATTATGTCAGAAAAAAAAATTTATAATAATAACAATAATAAGTAAAGATATACAACATCTTTTTTTATTTATTTATATTAGGCTCATGGGAAGCCTTATTTTATAAGGCTTCTGGACAATTAATGTGGAAAAAAATACTAAAATTTGTGGAAGAATCTACTGTTGGCGAGGGAAAAAAATACTTATAACAGTGGAAACAGATACTGCCAACAGTGGAAAAAATTACTGGTAAATTTGGATAGAAAAAGCAGAAGTTAAAAAAAACTAGATGCGAGAAAGAACACTCAAAAAAAATGATAGAAAACAAGCAAAGTAATCCTGAAAAAATGAGTAATGAGGAACAAAATACTCATTTTCAGTTTGATGTAACGTGGAAAAAAATACTTGTATATGTTCCTGCGGCAGATTGCAGACCGTGCAACGTGGAAAAAAATACTTATTTATCAAACAAATATATATAGTAACGTGGAAAAAAATACTCATAAAAAGGTAATGTGGAAAAAAATACTGAACCTAACACTATGTATATGGTAACGTGGAAAGATATAATGGTAATTGTGGAATATTTTACTTTTATATATTGATTTTACTAATAAAATAAGATAAAATATCTTCTAAAGTTATATAAGAAATAATCGCTGCCAAATAAAAATATTTGTCACGATTACGCAAATTAAGCAACTGAGAGGGAATTGATTTGATAGATAGCAATATAAAAGGGGACAATAATATATAAAATCTGGAACAGGTATAAATAGCAAGTAATTATTTCCACGATTCTAAGACATGATAAAGCATGGCAAGTAAAAAATTCCACGATAAGAGGATATAAGTTTTTTTAGCCATAAGTACATGCCAACATATAATGACAAGTAAAAGATTCCACGATAAAGGGATATAAGTATTATTAGCCACAATTATATGCCAACATATAATGGCAAGTAAAAAAATCCACGATACAGATCAACTTAAAAGTTAGCATAATATTTATTGGCATAGAATAGCATGGCAAGTAAAAGATTCCACAATAATAAAATATAAGTAAAAAATTCCACGATACTTGCAAACATAAAGCTGGCATAAAAAGAAAGGAACAATAATGGGAGAGGAAAGCAAAAGAACAGAAGAAAACGAAGGCATTTTATATCCAGTTACATATACAACGGATGATGGAGTTTTAAGAAAATCCAATAATTTAATTAGTGCAAAATACAAAAGTACATTATTGGAAAATAAGATATTGGCTATAGCTTTGACGCGAATAGAAGTTAAAAATGACAAAATAACCGCAACTTTATGCCCAGGAGAGATAAGAAGATTAGTTGGAAAGGCATCTGATACTAATATATATAAAAAGTTAAAAAAAGTGGCAGCAACAATGCAAGGGCATCAGATAATGTTAGAGGATGGAAAGGGAAATTTTAAATCCTTTGCAATGATAACAAATTGTAAATATGAAAACAAAACATTTGAAATGACTTTTAATTCAGATATGAAGCCGTATGTATCAAGACTTACTCCTTATACACCATTGCCTATGGCTATTTTAATGTCATTTGAAAAAAATACAAGTTACAGACTGTATGAATTGCTTCGAAAAGAGCTTTATAGAAGTAATAAAAACATAAATAACGGAATTGTTACAAAAGAATTCGAATTAAATGAACTAAGGTATATATTGGGATTAGTTAATACAGATGAGGCAGGCGTAAAAAGAGCTGTAGCAAGAGGCGACAGTTGGGATAATATTTTCGAAAAAGTTGCTAAAGAAAAACAGTATGTAGATTGGAGAGATTTCAAAAAGCATGTCCTTGAACCAGCAAAAATAGAACTTAAAGAGAAATCTGACATTGCTTTCTCATATGATGCTGTAAAAATAGGTGGAAATAGAGTTAGGAGAATCGTATTTTATATACAAAAGAATGAGATACCTGATCATCAGAGAATAAAAATATTAGAAAAAGCACAAGTAATAGAAGATGAAGCAATAGTATATAATAAACAACTATCATTTGATGATATGAATGATATTGACATTTATAGTAAATATATTGGACACAATGGATTGACAAGAGAAGATATACAATTGTTAATGAGCACAGCATCATTTGATGCATCAAGGGTAGAAGAGGTTATACAATTAGCTGATGAACAAGAATATATAGCAAACTATGTTGGATGGTTAATTAAGGCTATTAAAGAGGAGTATAAGAAGCCGATTGCCGTAATAAAAGGAAGCAGCGAAAGAGCAGAAGTGGTAAAAAATATTCAAGAAAAATATGAAAATGAAAAACCACAGCTTGCGGAGAGAACATATAAAAAGATTACGGAAAAAGAAGATTTTGACAGTTTCTTAGAATATATGAATCTTCAAAAAGAAGCATTTGAAGTTATTTATGATGATGTTAACGAAAGAGTTGATATGTATCTAAAATATAAAACGAATCGCTTATAATTTTGGATTTAGTCTGACATATTTTATGTAAATATGAAATATGGAGGATGAAACCATGAAAAAATGTAAATATTGTGGAATTGAGTTTGAAGGAGCGTATGATTTCTGTAGTGATTTTTGCCGTGATACTTATATAACAAATCATCGTACAGGAAAATTAAACAATGCAGAAAACATAATAAAAATCAAAGGAAAATCTCCTTTTGCAAATTATGATTCCATTGCAAAAATTACATCGGAAGGAATGCAGAAAGGCATGAGCTACGGTAAAATGGTAGCTGAAAATCAATTATAAAAAAAAGACCTGGGAAGTCAGGTCTTTTTTTGAGTTAAGCAATAATAGTATGATTACCATAACTTTGGGTTACAAAAGAAATCTTAGTTTAGAGAATCCTTTAATGATTTTCCTGCCTTAAATTTAGGAACTTTTGTAGTTGGCACAGTAATTTGTTCTCCGGTCTGTGGATTTCTTGCAGTATGAGCTGTACGTTCAGAAACTTCAAAAGTACCAAACCCAACAAGCTGCACTTTACCACCTTTTCTAAGCTCACTTGCAACAATATCTGTGAAAGCTTTATAGGCTTTGTCTGCATCCTTCTTACTGATACCTGCTTTTTCTGAAATTGCTGCGATAAAATCAATTTTGTTCATAATAATAATCTCCTTTTTTATGAAATATAATTCATTATTAGTATGTCAGAATAAAAGTAGAAAAAGAATAAAAATAAAAAAACAAGACCAGAAAATCCTGGTCTCAATAAAATAAAGTTCATTTTAGGAAAAAAATGCGCAAAAATCTTTTTTTGCTTTTCACGGAAATAAAGTTCATTTTTTTTGCTTTTTTGAAAAAAATTTTTTTTACTTATCAGGCTTTTTTTACTTATTAACACTTATTACGGTTACAAAATATCTGCGATATTCCTATTTTTTTGCTTATCTGTATTTTTTGCCCTTGCGTATAGCGAGGATGTCGTTATGGATTCGTGGCCCAATTGTTCTTTTAAAAGGGCGATATTGCCCGTTTTGTCCAGCATATTCATCGCAAAGGTGCTGCGTAATTTGTGAGGAGTGATCTTTGATGACTGAGGAATATTTGAAGCCATAGCATATTTTTTTACAGTACGTTCAACGCAGCGGACACTTACCCGTTCACCCTGGTACCTTCCAACAGTCACGACAAAAACGGCTCTGTTGTCATCGGTCGGATACATTTCTTTTCTAAATTCCAGATAATCTAACAAAATATTTTTCATTTTGTCGGAAAAATATATGGTATCCGGTTTGTCTCCTTTGCGCTGAATATACATACAGCAATCTTTAAAATTAATATCGTCTATGTCAAGACCGACTAATTCCGATACACGAATACCGGTGTCCAGCAGCAAGCAACACATACAGATATCACGTAAAGAATTTTTATCATGAAAAGCCTTTTGTTTTATAGAAAGTCCATCTCCGGCACACACGGAATTTAAGAACTCATCTATCTGTGAATCCTGCATATATATAATATCTTTTGCATGATTTTTTTCCCGGTCAATTCCTGCAAATGGATTGTAAGACAAAAGCTTATCTTGTATAAAAAGACTGTAATAGGAAGATATGCATGACATGTAAACAATTGCAGTTGCAAGCTTATTTTCTTTGGGTTTCTTATCATTAATGTGACGTGTTAAAATCCATTCCAGAAATTCAACAGCATCATCCTTTGTAATAAGTCCAAGATCTTCAATGGTAATTTCTTTAAGCTCCTTGTTACGGAAATAAGAATTGTTATCTCTTAAATAATTGAGAAAGACACTCATGCGGTAAGCGTAATCATATTGAGACTTCTGTGTGAGCCGCATAGAACGTTCATTTCTTGCTTTGGTACAAAAAGATGGGAGAGTAGCAAGCAGGTCATCGGTTTTCTTTTTGTACATCTGGTAAGTTTCATTTTTATATTCGACTGACATATATATCCTTTCTAGTTTGCAATGCTGTATTTTCTTGTAACAATATATTTTTTAGGATAATTATACATATCCAAAATAGCAGGAGAGTTATCATATGTAATAATCATGTCATTACAAGGAAATGATTTATATAATTCATCTAGGGTGTATGCTAATGCACGGTGCTGCTCATCATTATAATAGCAGTGATATAATGTGCTCCCTTTTTCATAATATGGAGGATCGATAAAAAGCGTGGAATTTGGCAGCCAATATTTATCCTGTATATAATCGCAAGCATCCATGCAGGCAATATGCATGTGGTCAGCCTTTTCATGGATAGCATCAACCCGCTTGCATAAAGTTTTTGCGTTCCATCTTGCAGATGGATTTGACATTGCATTTGCATATGGTATGCCAGAAAATGCAAGTCTGTTTACAATCAGTGCATACCAAGCAGCATCATTAATATCAGATGAACGATAATTGCTTAATACTTCATGCTGCGCTTTATAATATGCCTCTTGTGAGGGCTTAAACGCCGCAATTTTGCCTTTTAATACATCAGACATATGTTTTATCATATAGAACAATGAATATACGCCAAAATCCGCGTCATTGAGCCACAGATGGTCAATCTTGTCTGCAAGAAGAAATGACAATCCTACGGAAGCTCCACCGGCAAACGGTTCAATGAAATTTTGCATATGTTCAGATCTGCAGTTTTCATATACAAGACCAGACAATCTGGATTTTCCTCCGGGATATCGAAGCAAGGAAACATTTGTTTTAAAAGCACAAGGTTTACATACAAGGGAATCGTCTGATTTAAAAGGCGTTTCAAGGAATAATCTGTAGCCAGTCTTAAAAGGCCTTTTATTGTTAAATTGATTGAATCCATCACAGTCAGGACACCAAAATCCGTTGTGCGTAGAAAAATCTTCTTCAAAATCATCCAATGACTCGGAACTGAATCCGCAAAATTCACATTTATACACAAAAATTTCCTTTCACATAATAAAAATATAAACTGCTTAAATATAGGTATATTATACGCTAAAAATCGGATTTTCGCAACAAGTAGTCGTATAACATATATTATACGACTACTTGAAGATATATAGAGATAGAAAAAAGAGCCCCTGGTAATTCAGAGACTCTTGTACATTGGTAAAATTATTTATATATCACATTTAAAATAGTCATAATAATGACTGCACCAAGATTAACTATGATCGCAGATTGAAAGAAATGTATGGCGGATTCTTTTGACTCTGTTAATCCATATGTCATTACAGAACATATTACGGTTATGACAAATACTCCAAAAACATTAATTATAAGATTTATTAAAGCATGTGCTATTAATGCATAATCCATTACTTTTGATCCTCCATAAAAAGCATTTATCTATTTAATTTACATTCTAATGTTTGATTTTGCAAATTTTCCGTATTTTTGAACCGCCAAGTATGCGTGTTCTTCGTCTCTGTCCATGTCTCTTGTTTTGACATATCCTTTACCGGGTACAAAATCCATCCAAGACCATTTACCGTTTTCACATTTGGCTAATCCGCCTTTGCTTCCTTTTACTATTTCATATGCTGGATTTATCACTCTTCCAACGTCATAAACATTGCGTTCGGAAAAGACGTATGTTTTTCCATTTAACGATAAAGTATGTCTGTATTTTATTATTTTGCCACCCTCGTCCTCTGTTTTGAAATCTTGTGTTTTCCAATCGATTCCATCCAAAAATTCTTCTTTTTCTCTATTGTACTTTTCCTCTTCAACTTTTTTTCTTGCTTCTTCCTTTTCACGCTGAGTTTTCCAATTCTCATAGTGAGCTTTCATGCTCTCGATGTTTCCATCTTCAAATTCTTTGTCAAGAACATAGCCATCACACATCTGATGACCACAATGCAGAAATTTTACAACATCCGCACTCACACCGTAAACAATGTGCCCGGAAAAATACTCGCCATCATTAAATACGATGTCCAGTGGTTTTTCTCCGTTCAGAATGGCATTAAATTCTCTATCATGTGCCTCTTTTTCAGCTGCCACTAATTTTTCGATGATGTGGTCATAATATTCTTTGATTTCATCACAATTGTCCAAGTGGTCTAAATTAATGCCATCAACATATTTTATCTCTCCACCAATACTTAATGGATGTTTTCCATAAAAAGCAACAGCATTATTTTCAATTGATTTTGCCTTAAACGGCTTTTCATTATCGATCTGTAACATGACTTTTCCATTGTCTTCTATTATTAATTCAAAATTATGTTCTTTTTTTGTAAAGCACCATTTTTTCATGTAAATTCCTCCGTTTGATATTGTAATTGTATCACAATGACTGTATCTTGGACAGCGCTTTTCGCATTTGTCTAATCTATAATAACTTATAATTTACTGTCTTATCATCTGCATTGCTTTTTCAAAAGATGGTTTTATTAAAAGTTCTGTGACCACATCTTTTACAATTTTCGATGCTTTTTCAGATACTTGTGTATCTGTTATATCTTGTTCATCAATACCGTGCATCAGTTTAAGATACTCAATATCGTTTAATGCAAGATATTCTTGTAATGAACAGTTTATGGATGGACTGTTATGCCATTGTTCAATCAATTCATTCCACTCCGATTCTGTTTTATCTGAATATTTCGCCATGAACCAAACCTCCACAATGTTTAATTTTTAATTACTCCTGTGTTTCTTATTTTTCTCCACATATCAATAATTGCATTATGAATATGTCAGAACAAACCCAAAATAAATGTATCTGTAAATTTAATTATAAACAAAACGAGAGCAATTATATATAAATATAATCACTCTCATTTTGTTTAAAGTGTGAAATTTTCTAATTTTGAACTAGAAACGACATCCTCAATGTTGAAAAAATCACCATCTGTATCAACGTAAATATTTGAATTTTTATTATCCAATAAATGGTTCATCAGAATGGCATCTCTTTCTTCCCCAGTTTTCATTATCAAATGATATACACCTGCTCCACCTGCCTGATTTAAAATATCATTAATAGCACCGATCTCATCTTCTCCAGAATAATCTTCAACCTTTGAAAAGGTTTCTGCATATTCAACAATATTTAATTTCAGGAAATCACTTATATTGTCTGTAGCGATATCATTAAAGTTACATTCAATTGCATTCTGCAGATTATTTTGCTGATCCTTGTTTCTGCAAAAAATGCAAATTTCTTCAAAATCTGACGCTAATAACGAAATGGACTTATTGGCGAGTGGAATAGTAATATGCTGAAAGAGACTTAACCCAGAAGCAGATAACGGATATTCTTTATCCGGCATAATCACATCAATAGCTAAAACGTCAAATAATTCAGCCTCTTTAAATGCAGAATTTTCATTATTTACTGATATTAATTTCCAATAGTAGAAATATTGCAATAAATCTTTATTCGGTAATTCTCCGTTGATTTTGACATTGTGACCAATAATATGACTATAACTAAGTTTCTTTCCAAGCATTACTTGTTTAGGATCCCAAGTTACATGATAATTGATATGATTAAATTCAAAATCAAGAGATTTAATTGGTGAGTATTTGTTAAGAAAAATACGGATTGTTGTTTCCATTTATTTATCCTCCATGTATTCAATGATTACATTTTAAATATGTCAGAAAAACGAAAAAATAAGAAAATCCAACTACAGCAGTTTTGCTTATTGTATTTACCGTCATCTTCTTTTGCAAATATATGATACCCCTTCTATTTAAGCGTTACAGATTTCTATTTAAAGGATCAGTCTCATCTGAGAATTTTCTTCTTCTGAAATATAATCAAATTTTTTATATTTGATAGGATCAGAATCAATAGCTGCGTTATTTTTGTCATCAGCTATAGAATCATTTTTGGTACTAGATGAAATCCGATATCCATAGCTGCCATGATAATCATATTTTATGGCCAAATTTTTTATTTCAGAATCAAGAGACTTTTCCTTGATACTGTTATAAGAATGGACCATAACAACACCCTGTTCTTCTGTTGCTGAAAAACCATTCTTATTAAGAACATTTATGAATTCATTTTTTCCATACAAAAATCCTCATGCTTTCTGATATTTATAATTAGTATGTCAGAATAAGTCTGATTGAAATAATTTCAGTACAAATTTTATAATGATTTATAGTTATATTGCAATAAAAAAAAGAGGATCTTTCCTCTTTTTTTTAGGATAATGCAAAAATTTTTTGCTCTGCTATTGATGTTTTTTCATATACTTGCTGGCAGAGTTCCCTTTTTTTAACAATAGCATCTGCTAAATCTATTGCAAACTCATTTTTACCCTTACTCATACTTACGATTTGTGTTAGTTGACGAAGAATCGTATCATATTTTTCCATTCTTTCAGCTGCTTTGGTATGACACATATATTCAAATGCTTTTTTATCTTCTTTATATAGGGTGAGTAAAGAGATACATTTATCAGGATCTGTTTTTTTTGTCTTTATGTAATAGTAACAATCTTTATGAGTGTCATACTTACGTATTAACGATTCATTCTCTTTCCTGTCTGTTACATATACTATTACTTTATCTGAACCTGGTTTTTTCTTTGGAAGTAAACCAATTGAATCAAATTCTTCTTCTGAAAATGGAAGTTTGATTACTTCCTTCTTTTTCCAGCTATTTGTGGATTTTTTTATGATATAAGAATCTATACCACCACAGGTATCAGCAATTATTTCTAATGCTCTAGGGAAAGTAATCGGACTTCCAAGAACATTTCGATAATAATTTCTTACCATTTCTACAGTGTCATATCTTTTTCCACATGTGTAACAAAAACAACCTGTACTAAAAAGCTGGTTGTGTGCCACGTGTGATTCATTATGTTCACCAGAAACACAATTCGTATACAAAGTGGAGCCACATCTTTTTATATCCATTCCAATTGCATCAGCTACATCGATTGCGTTTGAATTTTCTAAGATAGCTTCTTTGTCGTAAATCATCCTTTCCCCTCCTTTATTCTTATTTCTGATATTATTATGTCAGAGTAACTGAAAAATAAAATGCAGCCATATAAGGCTGCATTTAAGGTTATGATTGAATAATTTCAATTGGATTGGATTGAGTATCTTCACTGTATCCATCATCTGTAATTGTGATATTTTTATAAATATCTATGTACTGATAGTAATTGAACAAAAAGTCATCTTGCTCTGATTGTGACAGGCTATAATGAAAATACTCTAAAGGTGTTTCATACATTTCTTTTATAATTTTATCAAGCTTAACTTTCTTTAAAAATTTGGTTGCAGCTACTGAATCAGCAAAAAAATCATATAGTTCAGGAATTGTGCATTCATTTTTAAATAATGTTACAGTTGCTAAAAGACATGTGGCTGCCACATAAGCGCCATCTTCACCATTAAAAAAATTTTTTCGAAGAATATGTTTTTCTGTGCTGTCTTTGTATGGACCGAGTTTTGCCACACGAAAATATTCATCAAGTATTTTTTTAGACGCATCATATTTTACTTCTTTAGGAAATAAGATTGATAGAACATATTCAAAATCCTTATTCCTTTTAGTTTCTGGTTTAAAATCGAAATGTTTTAACGTGTAGTTAAGTCTCAAGTGAACTGCGATATCATATGTCATGTATTTTGCTGCGTCTTGAAGAGACCAGCCAATAATGTCTTCAATTGCATATCTCCAGATAAATGCAATGGCTTTTTTTCTTTCCAAAGGTTCTTTTGGAAAAACATTTCCAAAGGTTTTTCGGTTTCCCATCAACATTTCTTCATATTCTTGCAATACAGTTTGTTTATCTACCATATTAAATTCTCCATTTCAATTATTTATTAATAGTATGTCAGAGTAAAATATGCAAAGTATTTTCTATACAAAAAAAGAGATAGTACGAATACTATCTCTTTTTAAAATTTATGCAATTTTACCACTTATACCTGAATTCGATTTGCTTTGTTCTCTATTATGCAAAGATGCTTCTTTAGCACTTGTAAATACACTTTTGGCTTTAAGCAATTCGAACTGATCCATGTTCACACATATTTCGCGCAAGCAATTTAACCAGTCTTCTTTTGAAACATTTGTTTTCTTTGTTATTTCATCAGATTTATCTCGCATACGAACATTTAATGTACCATCTTCTCGCTTATCTACTGGTGCATAGAAGTTTGAAATAGAAACTTCGACAGGGTAATTTTGTCCAATATTCCATTTTATATTTATGGAGTAAACAAACCATTTTCCGTCATCACGTATTTTAGATTTTAATGGTCTCATATCAGCTGAATAAATTTCAATAGCATTGGCTGCAGGAGCCTTTTTTGCTACTAATCTACCTTCGGATAATAGTTTTGAAGCATCCTTAATGGCATCCATTTGAATCTGATTACCTGGGTACTTATCCAGATTTTTCCTCAGAAATTCATATTGTTCGTTCAAATGACCTTTGTTAGCGTCATTTTCTAACAAAGCTTGTGCCGGAGTTTTGCCTTTCAGATAGCCTCCTGAAAGAATCACCGTATAAGCAGGTGACAGATCTTCATCCATTGCAGAATCATTTTGAGAATAAAGATTATCCATATGCTTTTGGAATGCATAGTCTGTTTTACGCCTGATTCCAGCAATTGCTTTGACTGGAATATTTGCAGTAACAACAGATTTGTCCTTATTGCTTATTAATGTAAACACATACCTGGAAAATGCATTATATACTTTGTAAGGGCTGTCAGGCATGATTTTGTCATCATTGCTACAACCAACAGATTCATACAAATTTGATACAATTGTAAGAGTATCTGTTTTATTCTGAATTGGAGACAGATCCAAAGGGTATTTGGTATAATTCATAATTGCTTCTCCTTTTATCAATTATTAATACATATAAAATATGTCAGAAAAACAAAAAAATAAAAAGAGCCGCAATTTGCGACTCTTTTTTTATGAACGATTTAGTTGAATGGTAACTCTTCATCAATACCATCTGGAATATTCATGAAACCGTCACCTACAGCACTGCTTGGTGATGGTGCATGATCACTACCGCTACCTGAATTCTTACTCTCTGCAAATTCACATTCTTCTACAACAACGTCTGTTGTATATACTTTCTGACCGTCTTTGTTCGTATAGCTTCCTGTCTGGATACGTCCGGTTACGACAATCTTTGTTCCTTTACGGAGATACTTTTCTGCAAATTCACCAAGTTTACCGAATGCCACACATCCGATAAAGTCTGCGGTCTGTTCTCCTTCTTTTTTAAATCTGCGATCAACAGCTAATGTATATCTTGCGATTGCTGTTGCATTTTCACCCTGAGAGTATCGTACTTCAGGATCTCTTGCCAGTCTACCCATAAGTATTACTTTGTTCATAATTTTTTCTCCTTTTTACAATGTTTTACTGTTGCAATATAAATATGTCAGAGAAAAGATTTTTTAAATGGTCATTTCCGACATATTTTGATGATTTTTTATAATATGTACAGTTCCTTGAACAAACAGCCTGCACAAAGCGAAGCCAGATGTCCCGGATAACTGTGATATCAGACTCCTATACTAATGCAATATGAACATTTTCATATTTTGCATAAGGCGCTTTGGCAAGTGCTTTTTTTACACTGACCATTGTTCCTTCATCCAATCCCTTGATACGGTCTGGAACCTGCATTAAAATTGTTGCAAGATCATATGCCGTATAATGTATGGATCCGTTAATTTCATCGCAGATATTGTCTACAAGCAAAGTAAGCTGCTTTTTAGACAGACATCCTTTTAAGAGTTTATTTGCAGTATTCTGCATCATATCTCTAACGAAAGTTTCATTTTTTTTGCAGTTATCAGGAATAGACAAATCCATTTCTGAAGGAGTGACATTAATACTCATAAGAGCTGCAAGTGCTTCCGGCAATTTTCTGATCTGTGTAAATATATCAGTATTTACCTGTGCAACAATATCATCTTTGGTTATTGTACCAGAATGTTTTCTGGCAAATTCATTTTCAATGACATAAGTATTGCAGCCGCCAATTCTGTAAGTTCCTCTGATAATTACAGAAGAACATCCTGTATCCGAAGATTGTAACAGGAGACCGGGAATAACTTCAGAAGGAAGTCCGTAAGTAGCTTTAAAATCTTCTACACAATCAGGGAATTCCACATATATCTGGGTGTAATCATGTTCGATATGCCAGGAATGTACATGGCATTCTCCTAATATACCCTCTTCGATGATAAGCTCTAATGCCTCGTACAAGACACTCATTGGGATAAAATTATATTTATCTGACATTGCAGCAAATATTTTTCTATATGTTTTCCCGTTGATTTCGTCTGTACGATATACATAAGATACTTTCTTTTTGGTGTACGCTAATCCTTCCATAAGATGAAGATCCCTGACAAAAGAAGGTTTCGTAATTGTTGTCCAGCCACTTACATCTGCTTTTGTTGTAAGTGTCGCGATAGCTTTCTGGGAAAAATAAAAATTCGTCTTTCCAGATAACAGCATCAATCTTGAAGTTTTGTCTGATTCTTTTGACAATGATGGTTCAAATTTATCTTCTGGGATTTTTGCAATCGAAGGCATAATTCCGGATTCATTAAACATTCCAATTGAATTAGTATCAATGTATCTGAAATACTTATATCCTGGCATACCCAAATTATTTCCGGATTTGTCCTTCAGTGTATTTCCGTTCCTGTCTTTAATGGTTGATGGCTCAACTATCAACGAAAGAAATTTTGTGTCAGATGGAGACAATACAGCAATTTGGGTAGACAGTACCATTTCTTTAACAGCCTCTTTAAATCCTTCTAAAGTTGTTCCATTGCACATAAAGTTGTCTGAAAGATAATTTTTGAATAGTTTACTCATTTTTTTCTCCTTATAAAAATTCCAGTAAGCCATTCCATGAATCTAATAAAATGTCTGGTATAGACTTCATGAAAAGAAGCTCTCTTATTTTTTTTGTATCTCCTTTTATGAAAAGGGAGATTATGTTTGTTGCTTCATCTGTTGTCATTACTCCGGTCTGTGTAAATGGCTGAAGTAACCTCATCAGTTCAAGTGACTGAATTCTGTTGCTTGCTTGAGTGTTATTGTTCATTTATGCCTCCCTTATTCAATGATTCATGGTTAATATGTCAGAAAAACGAAATTATTATTTTTCAATCCTATAAAAGATAATTTATTCTGACATAATTAATATAGAAATTAGTAGGAAGGAATATATAATATGGGATATTGTTTTATGCATATAGATAAAGTCAAATCAGTTGCACAAATGAAAAATGACTACACTCATAACTTTAGACTTGTAGAAGTAGCAAATGCTAATCCACAACTCTCATGCTTTAACGATGAAATAGTTAGTCTGAATGGGCGGTCATATGAGGATGCTTTTAATGATACATTAATTAGTTTAAAATTACAGAATGGAGCTCAAAAAAATTTAAGAGCAAATGGAGTATATGCATTGGATATAGTAATGACAATGTCTCTTGAAGATGCAGAGCGTATTGACATAGAAGAATGGAAAAAGGCTAATGTAGAATGGTTAAAACAGACGTTTAACCCACCTGAAAAGAGGGGGCGTAATGGAGAAATGATAGAGATGGAAAATGTTAAATCTGTAATTTTCCATGGCGATGAAGCCGGCGCTCCTCATTTACATGCTTTTGTAATTCCAGTCGATGATAAGGGTAAACTGAATGCTAGTTATTATGATGGTCCCGGAAAATACAGAGAATTGCAGAATTCATATGCAAAAGCAATGGCAAATTTTGGCCTTGATAGAGGTTTAGAAGGATCAGTTGCAAAACATAATGATGTCAAAAGGTATTATACAGCACTAAATAAAGTTATCGCAGATGATCTGCCAGAACCTTTGAAGAATGAAACTATCACGCAGTATCGTCAGAGAGCGAATGAAATATATCATGAAGCCAAACTTAAAGCATTTGGTGAAAATGAAAAATTACAAAGAGCATTAGTTGAAACCAAGACTATATCAAAAAATTATGATCTATCGTTAAAAACGGAATTGATTCAAAAAGATAATGAATTACGAAGTATAAAAAAAGAAATTGAAAAACAAAATGATAAATTTTTTCATATAACAGGAATCGATAAAGATAATGAAATGGATACACCTGAACTTATCAGAGAAGTCAGGCACGATATAGAGGAAATAAGAAATATAAAAAAAGCGGTTATGGATTATCCGGACAAAGAGTTTACACAAAAATTTGAAAAGGATTACGAATATTTACTTTTATGGCAACAACAAAGGGTTAAACATAATAAAAGAAAAAATAGAGAGAAAGAAATTGTTGACAGAACAGAATCATAAAAAAAGACCTCAAATGAGGTCTCTTTTTTAGTTAGATGATTTTTTTGCTTTGTTAATACACTGTATGACAACATCTCGTTTTTCATCGGTACTGCCGTTTTCCCGGAATGAATCAAAGGATTCATAGCCACCTTGTTGACATATTTCATTAATATTTGTGTCTGTAAGAATGTATTTGCCGTAGTTATCAAAAAAAACTTGCAACTGATGTTCATTGAGTTTACCAGCGAATATTTCTGGATCAACAGATTTAAATCTATCTGACAGAAAATTTTTTATGCAAATTTCTATTTCAGATTTTTGCTGTTCAGAAGCATGAACACCATACTTTTTTAAGATACCTAAGCCTTTATCACCTAAAACAGATAAAAGTTCTGAGGGTGTCTTTCCTTCATATTCAGTGCCTTTGAAAAATGGTACATTTTCATACTTGTTAAATGCAATAGGTTTGGCATCGGCGTTTTTTAATAAAATCGTATCTTTAATTGAATCAGCTATAATGGATAAATAATCGCTGATATTATTACCATCTATAACTATTTGCACCCTGTCAGGGCCATCTTTGAATAATGATACTTTTACTTGATCCATTTTAAAAGCTCCTTAAAATAGTATTTTTTCAATTTTCTTTACGAGTGTAATTGTAAGGTCATTTGGATTCGTGACATGAATAAAATCTTTTCCATATATGGAATGGATAATATCAATATCAGAATTGCCAAGAGCGAGGCTAAAGACATTCATATGTTTTCTGGCATCCCGGATAGCACCTGCAGTATCAGTTATTGCTGAAAGACCTTTATATTTGTGCGAATTGGGTTGACCATCTGATATAACAAATAATATCTTTCTGTTTGAATTACTATGATTCAGAACCTGCGCAGCATATCGTATAGAACTTCCGTCACGATTGTTTCCAAATGCATTCATGCTTATAAGAGTTGAGGCCTGTTGTTTATTATATTTCCAGTCCGTGTAATGATGATGCAATACATCATAACCGTTTATATCGGCGTGAAAACCTATCACTTTACATGGGATTCCAATATTATGGAATACTTCAGTAAGAATGATGGTACAGGTTATGGCATTTTCCATTTTCAAATCATGTACCATTGAGCCCGAAAGATCTACTAGCAATAAAACACTTGTATCAGTAATATTATTTACTTCACGTTTTTTATCAAATATTTTTGCCGTAGTTAATACAGCACCTCTTGTGATGTTATATTTCCCAGACGTATATCTGACAGCAGCGTTACAATTGTTGGATAAAATTCTGTAAAAACTTTTTGTGATGTTATCAATCATTTTTTGATGATACTGCACCTGTTTATTGTATTTTGATAAATATGATGGATGCGGCATAACCAATTCATTAAAACATTTCAAAAGTTTATCGTTCATTGAATCCAACGAACAGTCAATATGTGATTGAGCATATTTGATATGAGTTTGCCTAGTCTCCTCAGATATTAAACGCTCTATTCTTTCAAAAATAGTGTTGTCAATTTCCATCCATTCTGCTTCTGACTCTGCGTTACAATCTATTGATGAGGAGTTATCTTCAGGATATCCGTTAAAATCAGAATCACAAGGAGTACATTCCATGTTATTATCCATGTTATTAGGTGTCACAGAATCGCAATTTCCTTTATCTGAAGACTTATCATCACTGCTATTATTTAATCCATCAATTGTCTTTTGGCGCTGCTCTGCTGCTATTTTATTAGAACAATCAAAATCCTTATTGTCTGTATGGAAATTAGCATCATTACTATTTTTTCCGGACAAAGGTTGATTATTTTCCATGATTTTTTCCAGCTCCTGCTGAAGATTCTCTATAGTTTCTTCTTGTTGTATTTCCTTTTCCCATAATTGCCGAGTGATTTCCATACACTGACCAGCAATATCAATTCTTATTGCATTATTTTGGGTTTCAATGCCCTGATTATACAGAGGTGCTACCAGATTAAAATATTTTTCTGCATCTGGGAATGTAAAAGATCCTTTTAAAATTCCTCTGTCGCCAAATTGAATTAATGCCATAATAAATTGTGAAAATGGGCTTTTTGCTTCGTTAATTGGTCTGCTTTTTTTATATATATGTTGAATTTTAAAATGCAATGATTCAAGAAGATCTCCACCAAATACATGCGGTGCAAAATATTCAATGGAAGGATCTTCTAGTGTATTAACAAATGTTTGGAAAATATATTTTTCATTAGTATTATATTGGCTAAGACAATTTTCATAGTATGAAAAATTCGTAAGGCACTGATGAAGTGTTTCATGAGCAAAAACCCCCATACGAAATACCATCTTTTGATTTTCATTTAACCCAGACATAATAGTATGATCGTATGCTATATAGATAATCCCATCTGAAGATGTATAACCAATTTCATTCCCTGTCTTGATGCTTTTGCATTCAATTTTTCTTCCATGACAAACAGATGGAAATATTCGTTCATACATTTTTAATTCACAATTCCATTTTTCATCATATTGTTGTAATGTATTCATATTTTTCTCCGTAATCGAACCATATTAATAGTTCTTTAATGTTCTAAAAACTTCTTTTTTAGCTGATTCGGCAATATCAAGGTCAGCTTCTGCTATTGCGCCTATCATTGTATTTAAAACAGCTTCTCTGGGTTTATCTCCCTCTTCCATACATTCAATACACCCAAGACAGGTACGTATAGATAAATTCATGCATATATCTTCTGCATTGACTTCTGGACTTCTTAGGTAATTTGTAATGCTTTCATATGCACTGTATACCCAATCGCATTTTTTCCTGCTCTCGCCAGTTTTTTTACAGAGAATATCGATAAATTGTTCTCTTGATGGATCGTTTAAGATGTATGTCTGCTTAAAACGGTTGGCAAACGCTTGCGATAATTGTTTTGAACCAACAGTACCGATATTCATAGCACCAATGATAATACATAATGGGTGCCGTCTTATAGTTTCATATCCATTCTTTTTTAAAATAAATGGAAATTCAATTGCCTGCCCGAGAGCTCCCATCACAACGGCTGGATTTGCAAGGTTTGGTTCCTCTAATATGACAATCCCGCCATTTTCAAAGGCCTTAAGAAAATCCGTAGAAACAAATTCGGGTTTACCATTTACAATTTTAGTTTTGCCTTCGAATTCATCTTCATCTGTATTTTGAGAAAGATTTATCGTATATACTGGCATCTGTGTTGCAGCACTTAAGGCATATGCAAGCGCAGTTTTTCCGGTTCCAGGTTTTCCAACCATAAGTAAATTGATATAATCATTGCCTAATGCGTTGATGTCTGATAGACCATTATCAATCCGTTTAAGAACTTTTTGGGTTCGGATCTCTATCTTTTTTAAAATAGACTTAAATGTACTGTTCGGTACAAAGCCTTCTAATTTCTCAAGAGATTGGATATAGGATAATTGATCATCTTTCCATGTATAAGGAACAAAATAACATCCTTCTTTACAATCATTCAAAAAATCATCATTGCCGTTCGAGCAGCCTGATTTTTCTGAAGATGTACCAGTATTATTATAAATATCATACACAGAAGTGATAGATTTGTCAGATTCATAAAAATTTACTTTTTCAAATGAACCACAGCGAAAAGCGGCCATGATATGCGGAATTTGCAAAGAATAATTGTAATCAATAAATGTGAAGCCATTTTCTTCCAGAATCATTTGTTTAGTACCATAATAAAATGAATCACAGAAAAGAAGCTGTTGAACAATTGCTAACTGACTGCTCTTGTCTTTTACTGCCAAGTATTCTTTTAAAGTATTCTTTAATTCCTCATTATTTCCATATAATAACTGATAAACCAGAAAAGGAATCAGAATTTCATTGCCGGTGTCTTTTTTATCTAGTGATACACTCCCTGATTCAGATACATAATAGCTAGTTCTATTTGAATCAGATTGAACAATTTCGACATAGCATGTGCCAATATCGTCATCCTTGTAGATTGCAATATTATTTTCAATCAAAAGATCTAAGAATTTAATTGCTATATTTACTTTTACACTGCCGGATGAAGAAGGATGCCATTTTGAAAGTCCAATACCATTTGGTCCCATTTTCCTTACGGATAAGTTAGAAAAAAAAGATTCATATTTTTCAGCATAAAGAAGTGTTTCAAAGTTTGCTTTCATTTTTAATTTTTCTCCTTACTCACGTGTTTAAATTATCTCCATTATTCAATTTTTCATTGTGAATATGTCAGAAAAATAAAAAAATAAAGAATATGATAAGTATCCAAAACTATCATATTCTTTAATGATTAGACAATCTTTAAATTTTTTTTGAGCAAATGTCTGGAATAAGCAATTGTTTCTCTGGCCTCATCTGTATCTAAATTGTAAGGATTATTGTTCAGGAATATTAAAAATGAAAGGTACTTCTTTACATTTTCTTCAACATGATGTTCCTTTAATTCTGAAACAGTTGGAAAATACGGAATACCGCCGTCTTTTTCCAATTTTTCATTTATTGGTTCAATTGTTGCATCGACCTTATCACATATTTTGTAAAATTCTGTTTCTTTAATTTGCATATATACATCTCCTACTATTTTATTGTCATAGTCATTATTTACCTTTCTGCAGATAAGACTATGCTGTTTTAAGATACTGTGGATTGGTTTATTTCTTCTACTATAGATGTTTTATATAATCCAACCTCAATCTCTTTGTATATTCCTTTCATTTTTAATATGTCAGAGTAAAAGTTGAATTTCGTTTTCTATACAAAAAAAGCCACTTTGCAGTGGCTTTTTTTTATGCAGCGTTGTTAGATTTAATTTTACGGTTGATTTTCTTGAATAACTCGGCCTGTTTCATCGCAGCTTCATTATCAAACTGAGGGTTATTGACATCAACCCAGTTTACAAATGCAAGAAATTGCTTATCATTTTTTACATCGCCGTATTTCTTCCCACGGAATCTGCCAAACAAAATAATCTCATCATAGTTCATAAATTCATCATTCTGATTGTCATTCGTATTTTCTACTTTTTTATTGTTTTCTGGACTAATGGATTCATTTTTTTCAGTTTTATCTGCAACGTTATCGTCTGGTTCATCAAAAAGACTGATAACTTCCTGCATTGGTACTGTTGCATCTTCCATTTCACTCACGATTGATTCTGCTTTTTCATTTTCTTGAGAAGCAGTATTTTTTTTAGAGTTACTATCTTCTGGTGGCTGAATATTGTCAGGTTCTTCAAACGGTAAATTTTCAAAAGGTGGAAGATTGTTAAATGAAGAATCCGTCTGTTCTTCCGTATGATTTTTAATTTTTTTAGCATTTTGTATTTCTTCTGAAGAATAAACCTTTTTTTGTGGAAGCCCTAAAGCAGCAATGACAGCTCTGTCAATGGCTCTGTTATATGCCATGGTTGCTGGATATTTTTTAGATATTTCCCCCTCAAGGTTCGAAGGGTTTGCTTCACCTACTTTAAAAAAGGTTTTGCCTGTATCTAATAAGGTGGCAGTACATTCAACAACTACCATTTGCGGGTTACAGCATTTTAATACGCAGTCAACTTTTAATTTTTTTTCGTTCTCATGAAGAATAGATTCAATTGTTTCATGCCGGATAAGCTTAATCCCGCCTTCACATTCATCTAATTCCACTTCAACTCCAATTGTCTTACTTACGCAATACATATTTTTCTCCTATATCTCCATATATCAATATTGTTACATGAATAAGATGTCAGAAAAACGAAAAAATAAAAGCCCCTGAGTCAGAGACTTTTATTTTTCATTTATAATCCGCATTTCCTATTGCATTGCTATTAAATTCTAAATGTTCAGTTTTTCTCTGTTTGTTTTTTTCCTGCTTTCTCAAGTCTTTCGATGAAATCAAGAAAGAATTGGTTTTGTTCTTTATCCTTTATTTCTTCCTGCGAGTACTTGCATACTGCATCTCTCAGCCATTCGATTTCTTTATCTGTTAACCCGAAAATTTTATACTTTTCGACCAGAGGCTTGTCCCAGTCCCTGTTACCTTCAATATTTAGGAAAAAATCATCTTTGATTTTTTCTGCATATTGTTTTGCATCATCATATTCAGCGAAAGTATTGAAAGATGCTGAACCAGATGTAACGGTATAATGTGTGATTTTCTCGCCTGCAAATATTTTATTCATTCTTTTTTTCTCCTTGTTAAGTTAAATTCCTCATATCTACATTTTTCAGTGAACAAAACAATGTATCACTCTCATTCTGCTTTGTGTATGAATGTTTACATTTCATACATTTTTTAACGTAATCATCTTCATTGCCACCTGCTTCATAAAATATTCGTTTTTGCATTTATCTACTTCCTCTAAATCTAAATAAGTTCAGTTTAGCTGTTCAATGTTACGTAAAATGCACTCTTTACACCCTTTTTCTCTGAAGCCAACACATTCTTTCTCAAAATCAATGTTGGATTCATCTTTAAATGGACACCAATGCAAATTGTTAAAAATGTACTGAATAAGTCCATTAACTTGTCTCTCTCGTAATTCTGCTACTTGTCCATATTGCAAACTCTCTGAGATACAAGTAAGTTCTTCTCGATTTAAACTATCCAAGTCAGTATCTTCTAACTCTCTTTCATCAAAATCAGCAATAACATTTTCTACTCTGTCAACCAATGCTTTTCTCGTTAATTCGTCCATATGTTATCTCCTTAATCCTTAGTTAGTTAAAATATTCTTTTTTCCAAACACTCTATGTATTTTCAAAACATAGTATTTACAATCTTTCTCTGCGCCCCAATCTTCTTTACCATACCCATCGCTTATTGTACATTCGGCGGTAAACTCTGGCTTATCATTTCCATAACCATTACGGAAAATAATATTTTTCGGCTGATTATTCCACACTATCGTAGGTGTATCAAGAGAAAAATCGTAGTGTTTACCAAAATAATTTTCAAATCTCTTTTCCCAATAAGGTTTGATTTCCCGATATTCTTCGGTTTTAACACCCGACAATTCCATATCGAACCATTTCTTTTTTAAGGTCAAAACCAAATCGCTGTTATGATTATATTTATATCTGCAATGTGGCGAACAGAACAGTTGGTCTGACCGATTTGCATAAAAATGACAACCACAAGCAAAACAAGTTTTTCTCATTATTGTCCTTTCCGCTATTCAGCTAAATCCTTAATCATCTGAGTTAATACCTTTCCATTTCTATACGATAATGCTTAGAATCTTCGCATTTTTCATAGCTGACTCCACTAAATTCTAATTTACAACATTACCAGTTCACCCTTGTTGATAAGCGTACTGGCAATGCTTCTTGTTACGTGCGTCATAATTTCAGCTTGTGAATGATTTTCCGCAGCATACTTTCTAACAGAATCCAAATCATAAGAAAACCCTGCATCGTCAAGGTACTGTCTGATAAACCGCTCATTATCTTCCGTTGAAAGCCTATGTAACTCATGCTTTTCTGTGAATCTACGCTTCACTGCGGTATCAACATCATCCATAAGGTTTGTTGCGGCAATAATTACGTGGTCGTTAGTAACTGCATCCAGCAGCTGTAATAAACATGTAGTGCTTCTGGAAACCTCTGCGCTTGCACCGCCACCACCGTATTCCCTCTTTACTGCCAAGCTATCTATCTCGTCCAACATTACAACGCATTGTTGCTGATTGATGAAATTAAACAAATTAGTGAGATTTTTTGCAGTTCCACCAAGATAACTGTCAAGCATACGTGAAAAATTTACATACAGATATGGCATTCCAAGTTTATATGCTACATATCTGGAAAAAGCCGTCTTTCCGACTCCACTCTCGCCATAGAGCAATGTTGCATTCAGATATGGGATCTGTTTCTCCATAAGCTGTAAACTCACATCGTTCATGTTCTTGATTAGATCAAATAACTTTCTTTCATCCTGCGTTAAATAATATCTGTTTTCCAAATATGTATTTGTCAGATCTTCCATCGTGGCAAACCCTGAAATATTTGCAGGAAGTTCCATAAGATTCATTCCACCAGATCGTAACAGACTCTGATATTTAGTGACTGCATAATGGTTTTTCTGAGTTGTATCTTCAGCGCAACAGCAAAGAGCTGCATCTTTGGCTTTTTGTATATTGTTTTCAGCCACATATCGCACTAAGGCAAGTTGATTGCTTGTCATTCCCATTTCATATTTCCTCCGGTAAATTCTAAATTCTCATTTTCAAAGTATGGTTGTTCATTTTCATGCTAGTAGGCATCAACATTAAATTTTAACGCAATCTTCTGAAGACCTTATAGCCGTTCTCGTTAAACTCTGTAAAATAAAATACATGGTTGTATTTTATAATCTGGTATTTTACGTGAAGATTTGTTTCTCCATCGAGATATTCTTTTGAAATGATTACATTTCCTTTAATCACGATTTCATCCAGTGTAGGCTCCTTTTCAATTTCATCGAGCACATTAGACAAACCACTTTTACCATTTCCATAATAATCAAATAAACTTGCTTTTGAATGATTTGTTAAAATTTCTTCAACGATAGAATGTACTTCATCCGCTAGATTTTCCATTTTATCAGCGACAATGCCATCTAAACCGCTTATTCTGTCTAATTCTTGTGTGATTTGATTTATATTTCGTGTTGTTCTACTCATAATTTATTTTTGTATCCTTCCTATTCATATTTTAATTATAAATTATCTCCTCATTTCAATAAGTACATATTGAATATGTCAGAATAAAAAATAAAAGACTCTGAATGAAATCAGAGACTTTTATTTTTAGTTAAAATTTATTATGCAATTTTTTTTGCTTTTTTATTTACTTTTTCAAATGTATCTTCCGGCTTTGGAATAATATCGTAAGTTGCAAGTTGTTTAAATATTGCTTCCAGTACAGGAACACATATAGAATTACCTGCTAAAGAGCATATCTGTTCATCTGTAATACCTGCATCAGACATTTTTTTATAGTCAATATCCTTGTACCCCATGAAACGCATATATTCTTTCGCTGTAAGCATTCTTATTTTCCCGTTATAATAAATAGCCTGTCTGGGTCCAGTTGTAATTGTTTTAAGGCATGTTCCAACACGTCCTCTGCGTGTTTTTGAGCCAGGAAAAGCTAAATTAACGATATTCCATTCTTCAATTTCTTTATATCCTTTTTTTGTACCTTCTCGAACAGCAAGAGTTCCATCTGGAAGAGTAAAAAGTAACTCTTTTTCAGAATCTTTTAACTGTACTCGTGGATCGTTAAAATTGACGGACTTATCGATAAATTGTTTTAAAGTCCATTTAGGTGTGATTTTATCTGGGAAAACAAATAGATCCGCGTTTGGAATATCTTTAAGAATGGAAACGACAAAGATGCGTTCACGATCTTGCGGAATATTATAATCTGAAGCCTTTAAGATTTGATAATGTGATGCATAACCGAATTCTTCCATTACATTCATATAATAATCAAGTACATCTTTATATGCCCATAGCAACCGGGGAACATTTTCCCAAATCACAACTTTAGGCTGTGCGGATAATTCTGGATGGCCATTGGCTGGTGCTGGATCTAAAATCTGTAATACTCTTTCAAACAGGATTGAACGACCAGTATTAATATTATTTTTTCCTTCCTGAGACCAATCCTGACAAGGACTGCCATGCACTATAATATCTGGATGCATATTCCAAATACGGATATCCTGTGGCTTGGGACCGCACTCGAAAATTCGATTATATGCCATTACCGCATAAGGCAGCACTTCCACATAATCTATTGCCTTAACATTGTATCCACAATTAGTAAGTGCTTTTAAATCTGCACCAATACCTCCAAACAATGATAAAATTTTCAAGGGATGTGCCTGAAAAGATGGATCAGGTAATCCTTTTTCACTCATGATACTAAAATCTTTATTTCTAAAATCTAATACAATATCGTTGTTTTCTCTTTTTTGAGCCATATAGATACCTCCATTGAAATCTAGTCAGCCACATGGACTGACTATTTGTTTAATAGCTTCAGCCATTTGGCTTTCCAGACTTGGAAGTCTGAATAATTTTATAAAGAATTGATCGTTATAAAATTATTTTTAGGCACATAAATTACCTTCATAAGATCTAACTTCTTTTTCGATAGAATCAAAATCAATGATTCCTGAACCAATTTTTTCGCCATCCACGGTAGAATAAAGTACATAAAAATGATTCCCTGTAGTGCATCCAACAGTGTTTTTTTTCAATTCGTTCACATTATTTCCATATATGGTATCTGATAATGTTCCTCTGAATGGGTTGTCTGAGAAAAATGACAACCGAATATCATTACCATCATATGATTCATTACCTTTAAATACTAACATAAGATATTTTTTACTTTTCTCGATCATTAAAAGATTACCACTCAAAATGTGTTGAAATATACTCAATTCTTTTGAGCGGACTCTCCCTTCTTTAAGCTTTCATACTTGTGCGAGACACCTTTGTTCTCTGCGCAGTTTCTTAATCACCATTGAAAGTATTTTTGATTACTTATAGTTTTCTCCTTTAGGTTACTCAAGTTTAGCTAATTGACTCCATATATCAATAATATCATTTTTAGTATGTCAGATAAAGAATAAAATAAAAAATCAATTTATCTAATAATAAAAAAATAGGACATTCAAGCCCTATTTTTTAATGTTGTCAGGAGTTCATTCACTTCCTGTATCATTTTTTCAGTGTCATTTAGATTATTTTTGAACTCCGATAGATTCAGGTCGGTAATAGAAGTTTTATTAAAAGATAAGATGGCACGCAGCTGACCATCAATGTAACCAAAATCAACTTCTGGTTGTAATAAAATATCAATTGAAGGTGTTGCATTAATTTCAATACGATCATCTTCAATAATTATGGATATATCATATCCATAACCTTTATATTTTTTTATTTTAAACAATGGAAGCTGTTTTTCGACTACAAGATTCAGCATTACCGCTCTTCTCCTTTAATAATATTTTTAACCTTATCATTTTTGATAGGAATACAATTATCTTCTTTTGCGACTTTAATCATATCATCCATGGATTTAACCCGTTCTCTTGTTCCAGCAAGATATACTTCATTGACAAATTCGCCAATAAAATCAGCAATAATATATCTATCAGTCGTTTCAGGACAGAATTTTTCAATATTATAATATTCACATTGCCGATTTAAAAAAGCACATGCGCTGATTGCAGAATCATGGCAAATTCTTCTTCTGGAATCAAGATTTTCAATCTTGTCGCGAAGCTCAGCTCCATCATATTTTGCATATATAATTGGAGTTGTTAATTCCATATTATACACTGCTTCCACGTATTTGACAAAGGAAGAACTTTTTTGCTCAATAGCATCAAGAATTAACTCTCTATCTTCTGGATCTTCTTCTTTTTTGACACAATTTACTAAATTTTTAAATTGCTCCAACATATTATTAACCTCCCTGCTTCAAGTTATGTTACATAAATAGTTTGTCAGAGAAAAATAAAAATAAAAAAGCTATGGCCAAAAGCCATAACTTTTTATTTTTTGATCGCATATTTGCCATGGGAAACATCTTCCATTATCTGTCTGGCAATTTTAGCTTTTAGTTCTATTATTTCGCTGTTTCTGTCTGTTAAACGTACATATTCAAGAATTGCTTTGTTGATGTCTATCCCGGGAGGAAATGTCAAATAAATTTAGTAATTCTTCCGCAGATCTGTTCGAATTTTGATTTTTAAATAATGTGATCTTTTCTTCTAGTTTACTCATGTGTTTTATCCTTTCAATTTTAAAAGGTCTCGGAACCATCAATATTAATGACTCCATTTATCAATAGTTACATGGATAATATGTCAGAGAAATGTTAATATGATATTGTGTGACTATAACAAAATTTTTTATTCTGACATATTTTATAAAAAAGGAGAAAATATTATGGATCTTTTAAAAATAGCAGACAGATCAAAATATAAAGACTCTTTTGTAGTTGATCTTCAATTGAAAGAGACTGATTATGAATCATCAATGGACTTTGCTTTAAGTAAGAATTTTTTCCGCCGGTCTTACTCTGGTAAATATCAATTTATAAATGATTTTTTCATCACACATAAAGATGAATTTAAAAAGTTAATGGGATCTGAAGGCAGACAGTTAAAAATTGATATTAAAGATTCTATAGTTTCACCGTTAGCCTTTTGTTTATGGGATAGATACCGACAGATATATATATTTGATCATGATTTTACAGATGCGTTGGTTAACACACAGGAAGTCAAAATTCCGGTAAGTGTCCTTGATAGTTTGCCATTCAATACTTTTTATATTGATTTTAAAGAGGAAAATTATTTCTCACAGTATGATGGTGTTTTAATACATGTTACAAAAGATATAGTAACTGGAATTCATTCCATAGTAGCAATCAAATTAAAAGACTGCAAACCAGTTAATGGGAAAGATGATGACTGTATAATGTACTCAATGTATTTTGATTTTTTTGAAGAACTCTTAAGAGAAGAAAATGGACAGAAATATTATCTCTTGGAAAAAGACAGACTTCCTAAAACAGCCAGTATTGGTACTAATAATTATGATAAAGCAGTTAACAGTTTGAATGGCATACAGGAGACACAATCAGATGATATCATTGTATTTATTTTACAGGCAATTGTGTATCTTGGTTCGTATAAGCCGGATATAGTTGTGGTCACTGAGAAAAAACATACTGCAGGTAAATTGAATATTTCAAAGATTGGAATAAATTACGGAAATAATATCAGACTTAATAAAAAATACATAAAAAGATATTCCAATGATGAGGTAAAAACGAAACATAAAAGTCCAAGATGTCATGTCAGATGCGCTCATTGGCACCATTATTGGACAGGAAAAGGAAGAACCATTTTAACTGTTAAATGGATTCCTCCAGTTTTTGTATGTGGAGAAAAAGAACTTCCAATTAAAATACATAAAATATCTTAAAAATAAAATTTATTTTTACGTTTCTCTGACATTCTTTAAATAACAATTGAAGAATGGAGGAACCGATTATGGTAGTAAAAACAAATAAAGATTTCGTTGAGCAGGAGCTCACAAGAGCTGCAAAGGCGTATGAACGCATTGCGACTGGAAATAATGAGCTTTGGGAGCGAGACGAGGAACATATTCGGTTCCTTAAACAAGTATCTCTTTGCAGAATACTTGTCATGAGATTGACAAATTCATGGCTCCCAGAAATCAAATCAAGCAACTTGTATACTGGATACAACTTAGTGGTGTCGAGATTTAATGAAGCTGCTTGACCATAATAACATCCTGGTTATAATATTTTTTATATTATTTCCAGGATTTTTTTTGTATAGAAATGTGCTTTAAAAAAAAAATCTGACATATTATAATTAAAGAAGAAAGAGGAAATTAGCACATGACAAATAAAATTGTTGAATTTGATGAAATGAAAATTATTCTTATGAAATATAATGAATTATGCTCAAATTATAGTCTTGACGATAACACACAGAAAAAAATTAAAAAATATCAGGACAGAGTTGCAAAACAGCTTCACCAATATGCTGATAAAGCAGGCAACTTGAAAGATTCAAAAATTGACTGCATAGAAAGTATGTTGTTAAATTATATAGATTATGCTCTTAATACTGTCACAGATATACAGAAACACTATTTAGAATGTATTTCAATTCTGAATGAATGGTACCAAGAAGAGGTCTTTCAAATTGTAAATGACAAAACAGACAGTATCGCATGTGACGAATACGATGAATCTTTATATGAATATAATGATTTAAATGACTTATTATTATCTATTCGCAAATCTGTTGAGAATGCAAGAAAAGATAGAAAAAACAATAATTACCAAGATTTTTCTAAACATACATTTGAATTGATTGTCAAGATGGTTAGTTTAATTGAATATATTTAAAAAGAGACAGCCACACACTTTTCCATCATGGAAGTGCGTGGCTGTCTTATTTTATTTATTAAATTTGATACAAATTTGAATGGTTGTTACTCCCACTGGCAAGCCTATGGAATTTCGCTACAAATTCTATAACGTATATATTATTCTTCTTTTCTGCACAGTTTTCTGATTTCAGTTACGAGCGGCGAATCTTCACCTTGCAAGATAGCCAGTTCATTAGCTGCCTTTGCAAGCAATTCTCTCATAGCACTTATGTATTTGACTTTGTCATAATCCTTAAGGGCTTTTTCATTTACAATATCAGCAATGGATGTTTCTTCCGGGAGATTCTTCTTGATCTGATCAGTAATATGCTCTGCTTGTGTTTTGCTGACACCTGCCTCTTCAAGCACTTCTTCTACCATTTCTTTTGTAATTTTTTTCTCACCTGCTTCATTATCACCATCGAGGAATCCCTGTTCAATAATATCATTTAGATTTTTCTGGACTTCTAGGTATTTTTCGTCGCTTTCATCTTCTGCACCAACTACGTTAAGAACAATTTCAGAAAATTCTTCCTTTTTTTGATCCGAAGTCATTTTCATATCACAGCCAAAGATTTCATTAACGAATTCTTCATGAGGTTTTTTTGTATCTTTTGTATAGAATGTAACGGAATGAATATCTGTTGACCGATCAGAAAAAGAAGGAAAGAGAAATCCTGTTTCAGGAGCTTTTACTACCCAATCTCTGATTCTCGGAGCAATTCTGTTTTCACTTTCTCTATAACCAAGTGCAGGTGCAGATAATTCAACTGGACAGATAGCACATAAAATATAATCAAAAATTTCTTCTGATTCATCCAGTTTATTTCCATCACTTGTTTTGCATATTACATCATAAGTATCGTGAAAGAATAAAATCAAATAGTTCCCAGGATTGTCATAAGTATCGATAATTCTGTCAAACATACGATCCATAAGATCTTCATTTTCAAAGCGGGACGAACGAATTCCCATAAGGAATTGCTGCTTACCGCCGTTGGATTCTTCTTCAATTGGAAATTCTAAAGGAATTAAGTTATTGCCAATTTTTCCACTCAATGTCTTTTTAGCAATATCTAAGTATTTATAAAACTCCTCATCATCCATATTTAAAAAGTTTTTTACAGATATTAATGATATTTTTGATTTTTCAGAATTCACATAGCAGCCGCACATCTGTGTAATGGTACATCCGTCTTTTGTTAATCTTCTTTTTAATTCTAAAATGTCTTTTTTGTTCATGATTATGACCTCCGATTGATATAATAAAAAAAAGTACCTGTTGTAAATATGTCAGAATAAAGTTTATTTGGTTGTAAAGGATATCCACGGTTATGACAGATATAAAATGAATATAACATATGTAATCTCCTATCTGCAGGAAGGACCATAATATTCTTTATGCTCTTCCATATACAAACTGATTGTTTTACTCAATGCTCTATACTGTATGTCGATAGCCCTGAGCAGGTTATCAATAGCAGCTTCTTTATCGATCATATCTTCGTATTCCGATATTCTGCCGGTACGTGCCAATGATCGTTTTGTAGCTTTAGCAATTGAGAGTAAAGAAGAAAGAAATGAATAATTGTTTGATATCTTATTTAATAATCTGCTTGCTGTGTCTGCATCATTAGAATTATTAATATCTCCAGAAACAGAGAGTTTAAAAGTTTCTAAATATTGAATAAGATCAAGTGGGCTGAGTGCTATAATCTGTTGATATGTTGTAAAAACGGTCATTCTATTACCTCTTTTATTTTAAGTATGTCAGAAAGTGTATGAATCAGTTATTTCTGTACAAAAAAAGGACTGTAAAAACAGTCCTTTAATGGATGGAAATTACGATAAGTCTTCAAGTGTGCGTTCTATTTGTAGGAAAGTTGCAGTAACATTGATGCTAAACAGATTTAGATTAAAGATGATGTTGAAATAAAAATTATAGAGAGCAAAATTTTGTCTTTTTATAAAAGGAACGATATTGGATAACATTTCTCTGACTCCTGCCACTTCGGATTTGTTTAATGTGTCTGTCCATGTAATATGATTATTCGACAAATATTCAGTGATTATAGGAGCAATATAGTTAGTATATGCTTTATCACTGATAGAAAAGATAACAGTTTTTTTATTTGAAATGTAAATATCATTAATTTGGATAAAATTAACCCAGTGTTTATCATCTGTTCTTTTGTAACTATCATCCTGATTGGCTTTCATAAGCAATTCTTTTGCAAATTTTTTATAATATTCTTTATCTGATAAAATTGAGAAACAAAATGGTTCAGATTCATAAAATGATATATAATATGTAAAGGAAAGATAGCTTATATTTCTTTTTTTTAATTCTGTAATTATTTTTTCATCTGTAATTACTGTTCTATTTTCTGTGTAAAATTTGGAATTAGTGTCCTGTCCCTTTTTGGTCACCGATGATAAGTAGATAGTATTTGAGTTGAAAGTGAAAATAAGGTAGTTGCTAGACAACTTTTCGAAGCCATTTAATCTGCACAGATTTTGTTCCCGTAAGATATAATCCATGATAAACCTTTCTTTTAATATTTGAATAACAACGATTTGATTATGACAGACAAATAAAAAAAAGTAAATGAACAAATGGAAAAATAATCCATTTTACGCATTTTTCATCAGAAACAAGCATAAATCGACAGAATGTAATATTTATTTGTAATGAATGACGAATGATCATCGAAAAAATTTACTTATCAGGAATCATTATGATGAGGAAGCTTCTATATGAAATAATAATTTTATACTATTTTTGTAATGACTTTTCCAATTAGTTCTTTTTTATATAGATTTTCCTAATATACGGTAAAAAAAGAGGGCATCGAGCCCCAATGTCATCAAGTTAAGCTCTTTTAAGCAAAAAGTAACCCTCCCAGAACTCAACAAAAGAGAAAAGGGAGGGTTGTTTTTATCCGATTTGTGTTATCAAAAAGATTACCAAGGCGATACTTCCGATGCCCGATACAAAACATCCAAAATCATGATAACATTTAAAAGTTTCTGCCGATGCGTCGTTTTTTGCTATATACGCCATTGGGTATTGGCAAACTATCTGACATATTTTATCCTTCCTCCTATATATGATAAAATCTAGTCTTTTTTATAAACTTAATCCAAATACAATACGTACATTTTGACAATTGGTATCGACTGAGAGCATAAAAGGAATAATTTCAGTATAAAATTCACAAGCGATTTCCGAATACTTGCAATCTTCCTCAAAATAGTATACTTCCTTATCCCAGTCAAAATTTTGTATTTCCTCTAACGATAAGTATGACGTAAAAGCTAAATCTTCTAACCAAAATGCAGTTTCTTTATCAACATCTGAAGGTAAACCCTTGCATTCACAAATCACGGAAAGTTCATTAAAATCGTTCTTGTTATAACCGCACAAAATATGAAATAAACCATTATTTCTGTCAATCGGAACCATATTATGGTTCCATTTAGAGTTTTTCACCATGTTCCATTTGTTTGTCACATGATTCTTGTGTTCTATAAACATCCAGATATCAGCACCCATTGTTAATCGCTTCTCCTTTCTTTCATTATCTGCTCTGGATTCTTCTTCATGGCATCCATATACATACGAAAAGCTCTTTCAGCAGCTACCGTCTTGGTTTGTCCGAGACTTTCACAGAACTGCTCAAATTCCTCGTGCAATGCCCTGTCGAGATATAAGTTTAAATATCGCCCGTCTTTCTTTGGTCTAGACATTTTTGTCACCCACTTTCTCAGCACAAGAATTATTATTTATCAAGTTTTTATTTATTAATGTATTCAAACCTCTTTTATTAATCTCTTTTAAAAGAAAGTTTTTGACACTTAAGAGTTCCAATACATACATTTCATCAAAATTGCCTAAACTTCGTCTCGTATTTCCTTCATCCTCAATTACTGCGTCCATTTTGTTGTATAAAGACACAATGTCTTCGTTTGATAAGTCATTGATAGGGGAATATTTCTCTCGAAACATTTCAAAGGGATTTCGTAAATATCTCAAAACTTTGCTTTCTGTTTCAGTTAATAACATATAAACCTCCATAAATAGTGATTGATGTTGAGGGAAGGATTTGAACCTCCGACAACACCTGCATGGTTCCTTACACGCATTTACGATGTCATACAGGAGTGCTACTGCCAGACTGAGCTGCCGCCATATATACTTTATTTGTTAATTTTATTATAACGCATAATTCGATATTATTCAACTTTAAAAGTAATAAAAATTTACAAGAATTATTCTAATACAGGGAAGTCTCCAATTTTTATAAATTTTGCAAATAAAAAATGCCTACCGAAGTTTTTATACCTCGATAGACATTTTCTTTTAAGTTTGCAGTCTCTTAACTTAATGCCACTTTAAAGATTTGCGGTTGTTTTAGAATATCAAAACCTCGAACGACTCTTATCTTAATGACATTGCATCGAGCCCTCTTCCTTTTTATTCTGTTTTTTTAAATATCCATCATAAATTCATCATAATCAGATTCAGAAGCAAATAAAAGATACTCATGGGAATCAGGAATATACCCCATGTAGCCCGAATCGACAAGATATCCTTTTCTCATACAAGACCTCCTATATTCTAAATGATTTCCTTGATCATTTCACCTGATTCAATATCCATAACACGTGTTACGGTATCAGTCTCAAGATCTATAGTAAGTCCTCTCATTCTGATCAGCGTTGCAGACTTTGCATGTTTAGTACAAGGTGAAAGCTGATTGTACTGATAAAGTGCCTGTTCTGCTGTCTTGGCATCAGACGATGAAAAAATATCATTGAATGATTTTGATTTACCATTTGATAATTTTTCTTCACCTGAAATTGTCCATTCCATTACCTGCAAAAATGCATGATTTTTCATTTCAATGTCCTTTCTACTCGCGTGTTTTAAAATTCTCCTATTGTCAATTGTTACAATTTTAATATGTCAGATAAACACAAAAATAAAAGTCTCTGATTTCTCAGGGACTTTTATTTTTATTCACTAAATATTGCTTTTATATCGGTATATATAGCACTCTAGCATGTTATTTTTTTCATCTTGATTTCTTAATATGCCCTTAATGGAAAATGACTAATGCGCCTTAATGGAAGATGACGTAATTTTCTGGAATTATTGGGTTCTAAAGCAGGAATCGCATGTCGGTCAATATATTTATAGTATCTTCTGTTTTTAAAGCGTGTTTTTTTCAATTTTACTATCCTCCATATGATGTAAAAGTTATTTATATTTTTGAGCCTCCACATATCAATTAAACTTATTTCTAGTATGTCAGAATAAATAAAATAAAAACCGCTTAAAAAGCGGTTTTGACGAAATCATAATTTAGGCATTGAATTAAAAAATAACACAATACTATTTCCTGATTCATCCCATTGCCATTTTTCTATTTTTGCACCCAATATATTTCCAACAACTAAACGGTCAGAGACATCTGGTTGCCCATTTTTGCTACTCATAAGTCCAATATAATAATTTGCTGCATAAGTAGCCATGTTTATACTAGACTTTGGATATGTTTTTTTGAATGCTGCATAACATTCTTCGATATCCTCTTGCCTGGTAAGTATATGTATTGTCCCACCACTCTCCCGGATGAATTTGTTCAATAATTTTATGTCATATTTTTTTTGAATCATTTCTTTCGTATATCTCCTTTCATCAATATTCATTACGAATATGTCAGATAAATAAAAAAATAAAACCCATATATTGCTTATTATTTATGTAATAAGATATATGAGTTTTGTTTTTTATAAACTATCAAATGAGGTATTGGAACATAAAATGAGAAAAATCTTTGTATTCTATAATTGTGTCTAATTCGCATAACCAATATATTTCAGAGAGGATTTCATCCGGATCACTGGAATCAATATCAATCATTTCAGAGTAACAATATGCAATAAATAGTGAACGAGCTTGCTCTTTAGATTCTTCTGTCCAGCCAAATTCATTAATATAGTCGTACAGTTTATGTTTTAAATCCATTACAGGACCTCCTAATTTCAATTATTACATATTGTAATATGTCAGAAAAAAGAAATTATAAAATGACTGGAAAACTTATATATTACTATTCCATTAGTCGTTGCATCAGATAGGTATTTCTCTTTTTATCATCCGTTTTTTTGACTGCAATATCGACAGCGGATAACAACTTGCCATATTTTACTTTTTCTTCTGCTATAATAGAAACTTCTTTTTTTGCCCTTGTAACAGCTGTATAAAATAGTCCTCTATTTAAAAGAATATAATCACCATATGTTAGTCCGATAATAACACAGGGAGCTTCGGAGCCCTGACTCTTATGGAGGGTTGTTACATATGCCAATGTAAGATAATGAAGTGTTTGTGCAGAATATCCGGCCAGACTATTATCATCAAATCGAACAACAAGACGATTGTTTGTTTTATCAATTTTTATGATAGTTCCCTTTTCTCCGTTAAATACTCCAAAAATTTGTTTTCCTTCTTTTACTTTGACAAAATCATAATCATTGCATAACTGCATAACTCGATCATTCACAGAAAACTTGCAACCATTAACTTCCATGTATTCTTTATTTCCATTTAACAGGTCATGAATCTTATTATTAAGTGTTGGAACTGCTAATGGGCCCCTGGTCATTGCTGCACAGACCATAATATCTTCACATTTATATTTTTTTAATTTTTCTAAATACAGTTGAATCAAATGATTCTGTATATCTGCATGTGTGGATGGTTTGTAAGTAAATGCATCATCATAACAATATTGGTTTAATAACTTTCCTTCATTTATTAATATAGAATTATGTGCAATTGTTCCGGAGTTTCTATGTCCTTCAGTGAGGAATGTACAAGGTATTTCATTTGAGTTAATTAAATCTGAGAGAACTTTACCTGGTCCGACTGAAGCAATCTGATTAACATCTCCCACAAATGTAATATTATTATCTTGAGAAAAGCGAAGCAGCGAAGCAACTAAATATATATCACCCATAGAACTTTCATCACAAAGAATAAATTTGCCAACAGGGCGATCTTTTGATAATACGAAACGCTGTGCTGTCTCAGCATAATATCCTGTTGATTCTGTAATTCTTTGTGCAGCTCTACCTGTAGGTGCCAACATAACAATATCTTTTTCATCTGCGCCACTTTCTATAAAACCTTCTGCACACGCTTCACTTATAGCGGTTTTTCCTCTTCCTGGACCGCCGGTAATAATAGAAATTCTGTTTGTTAAGCACATATATACAGCCTGTCGTTGCTGTGGAACAAATAAAAATCCTTTTCGCGCCTCAACTTTTTTTATTGCAATTTCAATTGTGTTCTTATCAATAAAGCGAACCGATTTTGAATGAACCATTTTTAAAGCAAGTTTAGAGACTGTTGTTTCAGCATTATATAAAGCTAATGTGTATATTTTGCCATCTTCGTTAATTAATAAACCATCATCGACTTCTTGCTGGATCGCTGTTGGCAAAACACTTAGTATTTCTTCCCTTGCTTCTATTGTTTCATCAATAAGATTTAATGTATCCATGCTAGGATCGTGTGATTTGATGAATTTATTTCTGTTTATATACCAGTCTTTGATGGCATTTTTTACTGCACGATCACCAACATCATCAAACTTTGGTACGGGAGCAAGGATGTCTGTAATTCGGTTCCTGATATCAGACATATATAAAAAACAATGACCTTCCTGAATAGATGCGGTCTGCAAAAGATATTCGATTGCAGCACGAACCCTGTATATAGAAGAACGTTTTACCCCACTGGATAATGCAATAGCATCTGTTTTGGCAAATCCAAATCCAGATATGTCACGTTGCAGACGATAAGGATTTTCTTTGATTTTTTTTGCAGCTTTTTCTCCATATTTTTCGTAGATTTTTTCTGCCTGCTTTTTTGTAACGTTTCCATTCAAAACAATAACAATATCACGGTATTTTTTATTTTCTATGTATGATTCATGTATAGATTTGAGTTTGTTTTCTGTGATTCCATTAACCATAACAAGCTGTTTAATTGAAATCTCATCTTCCAATATATCAAAAATACCGGATCCATACTGCTCTGCAAGCTTTTCAGCAGTAGCTTTCCCGATTCCCTTAACATATCCATTCGAAAGGAACATACGTACTCCAGCCATTTTGTCCTGCTCAACATATATTACATGACTGATTGTATACTGTTTTCCATACTTTGTATTTTCTTCTTTTCCTTCTAATGAAATATTGATTCCGGATACTGCTTTTGGAATAATACCTACTGCCATGATTTCGCCTGTATCTGTTTTTATTCTGTATCTTCCCCAGTCATTATCTTTCTGGTTTAATATCTCTACAATTTTCCCTTTAATCATTGCAAGAACAGTTCCCTTCTTTTTTTATTAGTATGTCAGAATAATTTGCAATTAACATTTTCTATACAAAAAAAAGAACAGGCTATAAACCTGTTCTTTTAAAATATGTTGTTTAGAGAAGAGAATTGTACCATTCTACTTTTGACACTGGAGTATATTGATATCTTCCAGAATCTTCCGTGAATTGGATTTTATTGATTCCAAGGAGTGATTTTTTGGCAAGCTGGTATGCGGACATTTCATCATATGGTACGTTGCCAATTGATGTCCATGTGGATACTGGGCTGATGAATTCACTGTCTTCGTTCCCTATTCTTGGAATGAATCCATTTGCATAGTATGTAAAAACTTCATATACCGCCTGAATATCTTTACTTGATAATTTTGTAATATCAATATCTTTACCAATCATATCAGGGTAATTTTTCATTACCGCCTTCATCATTTCTGTTCCATCAATTTCTTCGTAGGAACGTTTCTCTTTGTTTTTCTTATATCTTGTAATATGAGTTCGAACTTTCCATACCTTATTCATTCCGAGATAAAGAGGAATTTCTTCATCTTCTTTTAAATTGATACTACCAATATCTTTCCATGAAAATTCGAAAACAAATTCATTGAGGTCTGCATCAAAATATATTTTTGATATTTTTGATAAAAATTTGGCTTTAGCTGTTACTGTATTGACATTGTATGTATTTAATAAATTAACATACCCTGTTTCCTGACAAATATTTTTTGTCCCTGAATCAATAATGAAAAAAATAATTCCATTCTGAATGCTTGTATTGTCTGGTACTGTTAACTGCAACGGATTTGAAGATCCACCAGGTTCATTATCCGGAAGTGTCACATCATAGTAATTTCCAAGTGTACTTATAAGCCGATTCTCAAATTTCTTATATACCTGATTATCAAAAGCTGCAGCTTTATTTTTTATACTGTCGATCAATTTATCGATTACAATAATTGCGTTATTTGCAATTGCAATTTTTGCGATTTCTCTGCAAACCTGACCTAGATAAGTATCTTTTAATTCAGCAGACTTTTTTTCATATTTCCAATTTTTCGAATCAAGGTATCTTTGGGTACTGAGAAGAGTTAATTTTTCATAATAATCCACACCACCAACGATATTTAAGCTTCCTGCTTTCAGCTGGTTACCATTCTGGTCAACAATGCAATAATATAATAGATTGTTAATACCACGAATGATAGACATTATGTTACAGCCCTCCTCAACAATATCTCTTCGGATTTCATCATTCAGTGCATATCCAAGCTTTTCATTCGATACACCCTTATTTAGAGTATATGAAAGAGATATAGTGAACATTTCCCTAGTATAGTGAGCATCTTTTATATGTGAAAAAGAAGACTCTTTTACGGATACATTTTCATTATAAGCCTTTGCTTCAGCTGAGAGATAATCTTTTTTTCCATTGTAAAAATCACATAATTCAAGATAGATCTCCCCAGGGATTGTACGGCCATCGGTAGTCATCTTGTTCACAAGAATGCTGCCAACCGGATGTTTATCTACGGCTTCAATAATTTGTGGCCTGTAGTAAATGGTAGGTGAATTATTGATAATGATTGATGTATCACCCGTGAACATGCTCTGCATGATCGTATTAAAACGAATTGCGGTTATGTCCTTGTTTTTCTCACGGTCTTTGTACATATCGGCACTTGTGATTAGGAACATATATAAGTCACCATCCATAACTGCATTATCAACAAGATCTTTATTTACATATTTGCTTGTGGTTGAAAATGTAATAGAATCAACTTCATTACAGAATTCACCATATGAGCGATACTCTTCACTTGGCTTAAGAGAAGAATAATCATAACATTTAAATGAAAATTCTTTTGAAATAAACTCCTTTGCATAATCAATTAATGCTATTCTAGCATCTGGGGAAGATGAAAATGTTTTTAAATTATAGTCATCGTACATTTTCTTGGAAACAGTCATTGTGCTGTTCCCAATATTAATGGTAAATGGTTCTTCTGTTTCAGCATATTTTTTTACAGCTGCAGGAGATTTAAATGTCATTTTAGGAAGAGCCATGGAAAGTTTGATACTTTTTTTGGTAGATAAATAATGATAATTTACACCTTCTTGCGGAATATCGGTAACCGGAAAATTTAACTTTCGCTTATTTTTTGCAGCTGGAACGATGTAATAATACAATCCATCAAATTCTAATAAAGCAGCATCTAAATTACCGAATTTCCCTTCCTGTTTATTATTCCATGTCTGCTCAAAATGTACCGGTCTGCCAAAACAAAGCTGGATACGTTTTTCTTTAGCAGTCAGCTCTGTCTTTGTAGTACAGTAATTCCGGATCATATTATAGGATTTGACAATTTTATCTTTTGAATCATCAAACATCTGAAGCTCTTCAACAAAAATTGGATCTACTTTTTCATTCATTAAATCCGTGTAAAAATATTTTAACATTCTGGAAATAGCAATAACATGATCTAAATAATCCTGGATCTTTTGATTGTCATCCCAAGCTGGTTTAGAATCGCTTTTCATGAAACCGCTGTTGTTAAGTACAGAATAAGAAGATTCTTTAAGAGAAATCTGCTTGTTAAGTGATTTTATTAAAAAATCTTCAACGGTTTCTTCAGATACATTGTGAAGCATTTGATTCAAGTCAGCAATAGAAGAAATATTTGATGTCACAGCATCATTGATTTTCTTCTGATCTTTTTTTGTAAGTTTTGTAAGAATACGATTCTTCTTTTCAAAATAGTCTGCTTTCAATTTATCAGTTTCTTTTTCACGAATAATATTTTCAAAATAGTCCCATCTTCCTGCAAGTGAATTTGCGATCGTTGAACGCGCAGCGCTAGTAAGAAGAATTCTGTCTAATGGAAATTTATCATTAGAGAGCAAATTGGAAAAAAGAGTTTTAAGATTCTCTGTTAAAGATTCTTCTGTCGCTCTTACAGATGTTAATATATTGTCTAAATCCTCTTTAGACTCAATTTTATCAATTGTAAAAAAAGGTTCTACATAAGATAAAATCTGTTTTTTCATTTTTTTCAAGTATGGAATTTTATCATCAGGATGAGTGGAATTATATTCATTAATCCTGCTATTGAAACCTTTTCTGATAAGCTGTCCATCTTTGTCATACAAATCACCGATCATTTCATTGTAAAAGTCGATCCCATTTTGAGATATCAAATCCTCTAAAACAGTTATATCTGCTATTTTAGCAAATAAATCAGCTCCGCTGATCTTTGCGGCAAACTTTTTATACATTTTGCTATTTGTGCAGAAAATTAAAACGTTCTCCATTACACGATAGGCAATGGAGCCAGTTTTTGTGCCATTTAAGATCCTTTCATATGATACAAAATATTTTTTAAACATTGCTGATGAAGCATGCTTTAATGATTCCGCTGCTAATGTGTATTTTTCATCCTGATAGTCTGGATGGCATAATATATACATTGGAATCACTTCGTCAATGTATCCTGCAGATTTCCAGGAATATTTCCCATTGGCTTTTCCATTTGCAGCCATAAATCTATTGATATAACTATCAAAACTTTTAGATATTGAAGTAGCAATTGATTCCTTCATTTTTTCTGCTTTTGCATCAAAAGCTGGCTTATCATCAATGAGTAAGCAAAGGTCTTCCCATTCAACCCAGTCATATTTTTCTAATTTATCATCATTTAGAAATTCCCGGATGAAATTATCGCTTACTTCTTTAATTAAGACAGCATTTGATTTTCTTACAGCATCTTCTTCGATTACACCATGTTCTTTAATTGCTGCTCTTGTGTTCCCAATTGGAGACATTTCAAATATCACCGATCTAACTATCTTATTGCTTCTTGTGTACTTTGTAAATTCCATAAAGCATGAAACTCCTTTTTTTTGTAATATGTCAGAATAAAAATGGAAAATAAATCTCTATACAACAAAATTTTATTTTTCTCCATGTTTCATATCTGTATTAAAAATATGTCAGAAAAATTGTTTTTTGATTAAACGTAATATTATCAGTCCAGTTCTATTACAGGAATGTTTTGTGATGTTGTATCAGCAATAATTTCAATTCCAGTATCGTCAGAATTTTCTGCTTTTAAGTATAGTAATGTCATAAAATAAATTCCTTAGCCAGTTATGCGCATAATTTAGTGCAAAGACCGGTATTCCTTTCTTTTTTATTTTTATTTTTGATAGCCGTAGAGAGAGCCCCATTTTCTTCTATTATTAATACCTGTTTTTTTGCTCTGGTTACAGCTACATACAAAAGAGATCGTTGAAGCAGTATTTTTGGATTATTTGGTAGAACAATGATAACCGTATCGTATTCATTTCCCTGAGCTTTATATGCAGTAATAGCATAGTTCAATTCTATTGAGTCTAATAATGTCCCAGACAAAGTTATGAGATTTTCATCTATATTCACGACTATTTCTTTCCTGTAGCCATTTACATGTATACCAGTAATATAGCCTTCATCTCCATTAAAGAAAAATTTCTCATAATTTGTTTTTGTCATGATAATTTTGTCACCAACAGAAAAACGGTAACCGTTGAAAAATACGGTGTCTCCATTTTCAACATGAAACTTTTCTTGAATTTTTCCATTCAGTACTACGGATCCTGTCTTAAATTTTCGATTTCTTGAAGTAGTGATTACTTTTGCTTCTTTATAGTTATTCAATTGATTTAACAAAATGGAAGTTATTTCATCATCATCTTTACAGTGAAAAATCTTGAATGTGTCATCTGTCTGAAGCCGGATATCGCCGTCCTTTATTTTCTGACTGTTATTAATTATCTTACTGCCATTTTTTTGGCGAAAAACAGTGTCAAGGTAATAAGTTTCAATTTGTTTACTTCTTATAAGATCTCTCAGGACACTACCTGTACCCACAGACTCCAATTGGGCTTCGTCACCTACAAGAATAAGAAGTGTACCATTTTTTATGGCTCTAAGAAGTAAAGCAAAAATTGTTTCGTCCACCATAGACATTTCATCTACAACGATGCAGTCAGCATCAAGTTGGTCATAAGAATCTTTACATTTCATAGACTCTTCGAACGGTCTGATATCAAGATATTTGTAAATGGTAAGTGCTTGCTGCCCTGTGGACTGTGTCATTTTTTTTGCTGCACATCCGGTCGGGGCACACATTGCAATCTTTTTTTCCGGGTACATCCTTTTGTATTTTTTTAAAATGCCATTTATTGTAGTAGTTTTCCCAACGCCAGGGCCTCCGATTAAAAGTTTCACGCCAGTTGTAATCAGCATATCAAACGCTTTGGCTTGGCTTGCTCCATAATAAATGCCACATTCATCCATGATGTCATTTAGTGTAATACCTTTATCATCCATCGCAAACGCTGATTCAGCAAGCCTTTTTAATTCTTTTGCAATAAGCATTTCATTTTCATATGTTTCTCTTTTATATATGTAAAGAACATTATCTTCAAATACATCAATACATTTTAAAAGAATAATTGCTTCCGCAATATATAATGTTGGTGTTTCATAATCATCATAATAACGCTTATCCAAATGATGAAATTTTTGACAAAGTTCAATAAAACTAATTCTTGAATTACCATTATTTTCATTAGATGATAGTATAATATCTGTGATTGCTACGGTTCTTCGACGATCAAATGGCTTTATATTCTCTGATTTTGCAATCGATTCAATTGTTTCAAGTGATACGCCAGCATATCTCATTGTATAAGGATTGTTCCTTAACATATCCTCGGTTGAGGATCCATATTTATCATATAAATCTATGGCGTTATTATAAGTTCCACCAAATGAAATGATATATTTTACAAAAGAACTCAGTGATGATAAATTTGACAATTTTGAAACCAGCTTTTCGGGAATTTTTTTATCAATTTTAGGGATTTCCAATAATTTTGATATACTATCTTCTTTTTTGCAAAACTCGAAAATGTCAGTTCCTGCAATATCCGCTATTTTTTCAGCAAGACGTGGTCCTAGACCTGCCACTATGCCTCCAGATAAAAAACGTATTACATCTGATTTTGATTTGGATACAGTCCTATAGTCCGTTATCTTAAGATATTTTTGAGATCCATTCGTCTTGAATTCACCAGAAACACATAAAGGCGTATTTTTTTCATAAAGAGGAATCATCCCAATACAATTCATATTTCCGTAAGAATTTCTTGGAATGGAATTATCATCTACAACCATGGTAAAGCATGTATAGCCTGTCTTTTCATCACGAAATAATGTAATATCATATAACCCAAAAATCTCCAATATTGAGCCTCCTTTCTACTGTTTAATATGTCAGAATAAAGATTTGTGGCTTTATTTCAGTACAAAAAAAATAAAGGCTCCAACGGAACCTTTATTTTTTTTGATACTTTTCTTCTTTATCCTTTTTATCATAAAATTCAAGGATATCAAGCAGCCGCTTTCGGATTTCTTCGTTATCCCTTGCCAGTGTCATGGTTTTCGTTAGAAAATCAGCAACGAATGTCCAATCATCATCAGACAATGGCCAATTATTTTGAATCAGCTGGGTTAGTTGATTTTCTTTATTTTTTATCCATTTCTCCTGTGCTTCCGATAACATGTGAATTCTCCTTTCTTTTATTGATTTCTTTTTCTCTTTTATATGTCTTGCATAGGTAGCATTTTTTATCGCTGCAACATATGCAAGAAGTATCGACCGTATAACTATGCATATTACCTGACCTCCTTTACAGGGATTATTAAATAATTTCCTGAATGAATGGCATCATTGTTTTTTAGCCCATTTAATGTGCTTATTTCCGATACATAGTCAGAAAATGTGCCATAGGAATGATCATAGTATTCTTCTGCGATAGTCGTCAGAGTATCGCCTTTTTGGATAAGGATCTGTTTATATACAATCTTATCCACCGATTGTCCAGAATCAAATGCATATGCTCGATTGCTTGCGTGTGTAAGTGATATTGGTAATATGATTATTGCGAATGCCAATAAAAATAAGAATATCTTTGTCTGTCTGCTCATGTGTTTATCCCTCCATTATTCAATTTCTGTAAGGAATATGTCAGAAAAAATAAAAAATAAAAAAAGATGCAATATTGCATCTTTTTTAAGTCAACACTTTTCCCATAACTTTATGTTTACTGTTATGCATCAAGCGAATCATTATATTTTTTTTTGTGAAAAAAAGAGCTGTTCTTATAAGCATTTTTTGATTTATGCTTATCTATTGTAGGATTCCCTTCTTTTTTATCCAAATCATTAGAAAATAAAAGAAGTAAAATCATTATCAACATTGATAATATGATGTAAATCAGGAGAAAAATAAGATAAAGCCTTGTTTTTTCAACTGTTGTGAATCCGGCACTTGGTAATAGCCCTGATAATCCAACAAATGCTATGACTGCATAATATAGAAGTGAAAAAACTGTAAAAATCTTCCACTTCCTGTTGTATTCACTTTTAATCAATTGTGCAATTATCAATATAAAAATAATTGTAAAGATAAATAATACTGATTCCATAATTTCTCCTTATAATATGTCTACCGTAAAAGCTAAAACGGTAGACAATATCTTTAAATTATTCACTTTTGTGTTTTTTTAGGCTTCTGCCAGCTGTGGCTGCATTAATTCTGGCTGTTTGGATTTGCTTTCATTGATATCTGTTGCTGTTACATGCGTTACAACTGAAAAGTCACGAATAATAATATCTTCAAAATCCATAAGCATACCCCTGATGTTCTTGCGGTCTGAATAGATTGCGCAAGAGGTTGTGATAAAATCATCTTTTACAAGCCGTTTGTTATGTCTGATCTTATAATTAATTCTGACATAAGATGCTTTACGATCATCATTGTCATAGTCAACAATGATTGTTGCATTCTGCCAGCCGTTTGATTCAGATACATTTACTATACGTCCGCTTAATAAACAGTAGGCTTCGGCTGCTCCATAAAGGTTTCCACCAATACCATAGTCTCTTTCGAGCAAAGTTTTAGATTTTGAAATTGACTCAGCAACAATATACTGATATTTTTTCCATGTTCCATCTTCAGTTGCCGGGCGAAGCGAATATGCACGAATAAAGCCTGTTACATCAATGCAATCATTGATTTTGATTTTTTCAAATGAGACAGTATTTCTTATTGACACTTTAAGATACACAGGTCTTTTATTAATAGTCCAACGTGCCGGTACTTCTACTGTAATATTGCTTCCCGTTCTTTTTGTTGTAATACTAACTACTCTTACATTTTTTAAAAATACTCTGTTTACTGTTTTTTCTACCATTTTTCTTTTCATTGCAGTGGAAATTTTCGACTGCAGCTCCTTTCCGTGAATAATATTGATTTTTAGATGTTTACTTTTCATCTGTAATAAGTATGTCAGAATAAAAATTCGATTTATAACAATTTTAAGAGTAATAAATATCAGGCTTCATTGATTAATTTCTTTAGCTCTTCGTCTTCCTCTTTTGTATTATCTAATGAAGCGTCATCAATATAATCGGCTTCTGCTTCTGACAGATTTCTTTCATAACCTGGGGCAATGACATTAAAGCCTGCACAAATTGCAAGAAATTTAGAAAATTTATCATCATAAAGGTTAATATCAAGTGCCCCATCTAATAATCCGGTATTCTTATATTCTGTAACTCCATCTTTATTTGAAGTGCAGCATACTGAAAAAAAGGGAATGCCATATTGCTGGCATCTGGATTTCAGTTCATTAAATAACGGGGCAATCTCTTCATTGTAAATTTTGTTGTAATCAAATTCGGTTATATTTTTATTCATTTTTTCTTATACCTCCTCTTATCTACATAAATCACCTGTCCATAAGACCGAACATCAAATTTAAAATATCGGAATCATTTTCATCATCTTTGGATGTCTTGTCGTCAATCGCATCTTCTTTCACATCGATATTGTAATCACTTCGTGAATTATTATATGGATGATTTTCATTTTTCCTATCGATGGATTCCGTAATATTTTCAATAGAAGATTTAGAATTTATATTCTGAGAAGACTGTACAGCCTGTGATGATTCATCATTAATGGATGGTGTATCTGTTATATCTACATGGGATGTATTTTTTAAAGTCGGCCTTTTAGGATCTTCTGCTTTCTCAGGACTTTTCTGATTCATTATGGAAGAATTAGTTCTGCTCAATGATTGTACTGATTTGTTATGTAGTAAATTACTATCTTTCTTTTGGACAGAGTAATGTTCCTTATTCTTTTCTACGGAATCTTTTGTTTCACTATAATTAAGTGAAAAGCCGGATTCATTTAACAGCTTCTTCCATTTTGCTGTTCTCCATGTGTTTCCCATTTCCTGTGTTAATGTTAAAATGTTTTCACTATTTGTAAGTTCTATATTAGAGATAAATTTATCATGATCAAACCAAGATGAATTTTCATATAAGAATCCACATATATTACCCTGGAGCGCCTTCCTGAGAATCATTTTAGAAACAATACCTATATATCCTTTTCTAACACTCTTCAGAAAATTAATAGTTTGTATATCTGAATCAGGTATGTTGTACATAACTCTTATGAAATGGTGATTATCCCCCGCTTCTGCACTTTGCGGGGAATATTCCTTGATATTTTTTTTGTAAAATGATTCATATTGCTGAATATCTTGAAAGATAATATGCACAGGATTTTTATTGGCATATGAACGGATAGCAATTGCAAATAGTGTTGAAAGTGGAAATCCAGCTTGTTGGATTGCCATTAGATCAATATCATGTGGTTTATATAAACGTATATGCTTTATCATAAAATTTCCTCAGCTCTTATCTGTTATCCTTTAAAAGTCTTGCATATCTTGAAAGATAATAACCTCTTACATTGGAATAAACAAAAGCAAGATTATCATTTGCATTTCCGTCAATAATTCTTAAGGTAGATAAATTTTTAAATTTATTAAGAATCATATCCCTCCATGCTGCACCAGTACCACCTGTAAGAATAAAATTATTATATTCAAAAATATCAATTGCATTTAAAGTCCTTGCAATTGCTTCTTCGCATATTTTTGAATTAGCTTCTGCAAGAATATCTCCAAAAGGTTCTTCTTTTGAGGAAAGTTCAGCTTTTTTACGATCCAACTTTGAAACGATGATTGTTCCGGTGGCCAGATATTTTTGCATTGCTGCAACTGGAATTTCTACGTGATATTTTTCAAAAATCATATCAGAAGTCTCCTGCAGAACACGTTTCATTCCAAGATCTTCAAAAGTTTCTCCGTGTTTAACAACACCTTTGATGATTGGGAAAATATCCAATGTTCCGAAACCCGGATCGAATACGATGCAGCTGGAACTTAGCAGTTTGTTACCATCTGCTCGGAAAGAACCATTTGATTCCATGCATGCACTGAATAATGTGCCCATAGGTTGGCTCATAACAAATATATTATCTTCTCTGATGTCAAAGATAAAATGTGCCCATGGTCTTTCTCCAATTTTGATTCGGAAATCATGATGTCCAGCAATAGTCTCAATGATTCCGTCTTTTCCGGACTTTAAATATTTTTCAGGCAGACCGGTCTGAACCAGAACAGGCTTGTCTCCTACTTCACCGTTAGGTCCGCCCATACACGCAATGCCAAGGCCGACTTTGGTTATTACCTGATAGATTGGATTTCCTTCACGTTCTCTGCCATATAAAGTTTCCTCGGAATCTGCTGTATCTCCTCTTTTAATTAGATTTTGGGCAAATTCACCCACTACCCACATTTCATTATTTTCCATGTCCTGGAATAAAATACATGAATCAGGTGAAGCTGTTAGCATTTTAAAATCATTTTCAACTCTTTTGGCATATGAAGGGAAGCGGGCAACGATATTTGGTCCGAAAAGTTTTACTGCCGAATATCCAATATCTAATGCTATTTCCCATACATTACTGACACTAGGATTTTTTCTTTCAATAAATTCTGTTTTTGTTTTGAATTTTGATGTATCCATTATAATTACCTCACTTTTCTTTTTCTTCTACTAAATATCTGATATCACTAAATGTAATTGGTCCGAATGATCGGCAATCCGTACTGTGAGCATTATTGTCACCTATACAAAAGAATTCATCATTTTTTAGCGTGAGCCCTTCTGAGGTGATTCCTGCATCAGTGATCGGATAGAAATCATAATCTGAATAAAGTTGCCCATTTATATATATTTTCCCGTCTTTTATTGTGATTGTTTCGCCGGGAAGGGCGACTACTCTTTTAATCAGTTCTCCAGATATTTTGTTTAATTTATTGTTTTGGATGATGATAACATCTCCGCGGTTTATATCATTTATATTTTTTACTTTGTTGCCACGAACAATTTGCCCATCTGAAAAAGTTGGCTCCATAGATGATCCGGAAATTAATGTGATATGCAAAATGGAAACAACCCCATTTGTCAATATCATTGCTAATGCTAATACGATGACAAACTTGATGAGATATTTGATTTTTTCTTTCAATATGTCACCTACTTTAATGCCTTTTTATTTACAATTCCAAGATCAATGTGAGAATCAGTATATTTAAGTACTTTTACTTCGATTCCTTTATAATCAAAACGGAAATTGGTAAAATTTGCTACTTCTCCATTCATTTCTGATTCTTCAATGTAATCTCCTAATTTCATTACAATTGATTCTGCATCAATAAGGTTTACTCTGTTCCCACATGGTCTTTCGTCCGGTTCGCGGTTATCTGGAAAATATTTTGGACACGCATAAAATGGTGACGATGGTCCTTCCTGAACCCTAAAAGGAACCGGAACTTCATGATTATGTATGCAATAAAATTGCACCCTGTTCCATAAATTCTTAATCATATTATTAGTCCTTTCTGATTTTTATTGACATTTACACGTCATCATTAATATGTCAGAGTAAAAAATATTTTTTTATTTCTGTACAACAAAAAAACCACCTCAATGAGCTGGATATAAAAATTATTTATATAATTTCATTTTATAAATTCTTCTAGAAATCATAGATACTGGTTATGTTAATTACATTTCCAAAATTGGTACTTCATATCTTTAATTTCGTCAACAAGATAGAATTTAATTGTGGTTCTCGTATCTGCATGACCTAATAGTTTGCTTACAAGGAGGATATTCCCTGTTTTTCTATATAAAACAGATGCAAAGGTCTTTCTGTATACGTGAAGTGTTGCATTTACAGTACATCCTGCATTTCGTGCAATTTTTTTTGCCATTTCTTCCAATTTAGTTTTAGACATATGGTTGTCATTTTGCTTATTTTTCATTACAAATCCTTCCGTTCTGCCATTTAAATATCGTTTGAGAGCGATTTTGGCAGATGGAGTAAGGAAACCAACTCTTTCTGTACTGGTTTTTTCACCCCATATTTTGATTTCATTTTCATTGAAGTCAATGTTTTCTATACGAAGCGTAGCAATTTCGCCAACACGCATTCCGGTTGACAACATGAGTTCAAATAATGCTGCTTCTCTTGGATCCTTTGATGCGACTACACGGCATTTTTCTACTTCTTCATCAGTTAATCTTTCCTTCTTTTTTTGTACAGGACGAACTGGCTCTACGTCTCGCGCTATGTCATTATCAATATAATGTTTCCAATAAGCCCATTTGAAAAAAGCTGTTAAATCTTTATAGATGCTTACCTTATAGTTTGGAGATGCATGTTTTCGTAAATCCATCTCAGCTAAATAATGGCTAATATCATCTCCAGTAATCTGATCATATGTTTTATTTTTAAATAGAAAAAATCTCTTTAATGTACCCAAATATTTTTTTACCGTACTATGTTTATTTCCTGTTGCAACATTGTCTACCCAATACTTTTGAATAATCCATTCATTTCCTCTTACTTCTGTTGATGGAAGCTTTTCTGAACTCACCAGTTCTACTTCCGCAAGTGTAATCGTTAAAACAATTTTTAGACGATCCAGCTCAGGCTTTTCCAAACTTGTTGTCATTTCATTTACAACTGTGTTAATTAAATCTTGTTTTTGCATTTTCCATTTCTCCATTCTTAAGTAAATTAGATTTTAGTATTTCATAAATTTTCCATTTAGACTACCCTTTTTCAAGATATGGAAAAAATTACCAATTATTGCATATGAACATCTCATGTTTCTTGAAATTCAATTTAGAAAATAGTGGAAAGTCTTGATTGAATATTTATGTGAAAATAGTGGAAAAAGCTTGATATAATTTTAGGTATAAACCAAAGTTTACACCTATTTTCCATATATTTTTCTTAGTTTAAGGGAATACACTCTTAGCATATAAGAATTAGTTTTCTGATATTATTTGATATGCAATGATTTTTTCTGATTAAATATATATAGTATTTCTAATTTCAAACATAAAGAGCATGTATACTTATTATTTTGCCGTTCGAAGTGAGTATAAACTTTGGTTTATACCTAAAAACTCAACTCATTTTTGATGTATTCTGATTGGTTCATTGCAATCACTTTTGGCAATTTCTTCAAAACACATCCTCGCTGCAACGGCAGTTTATGTCCGGTTTGGATATCTGTAGTATATACAGTAAAACTTACTGCAACTGGAAACGGAATAGAACAATTTACAACATCTAACGGAAGCGGAGGCTGGTATAGTTTAGTTAGAACACAAGGAACTTCTATTAATTTATCAGGATATAATTATATAAAAATAATATCAGAAAGTAGTCCAGAACCATCAGAATACGGCGAAATAACAGTAAATGGCATCAATTATGTCACTGAAAATTATATAGGTACTATTTTCAAATTAAATAATTCTTCTGTAAGCTTTGCTGGATATAGGTATGATAACACAGGTGGATCATATATAGACAGTAGTGTAACAATACAATATTGGAAATAAAAAAAAGAAAGCACAAAGTCATGAAATTTAATGACTAATGTGCTTTCTTCTTCTTTTTTAATATTGTCTAAACCTGATTACAGATAAAATCAAGGTCCCTTCCAATTTATATGTTGTGGCAGCGCCCCAATAATAAGTACTTATTATTTGTCCTGCTGACAGATATGAAACTGGATTCCAATTGCCAGTTGAACCACCCATAGATAAGTAACTTCCAGACTGCATATTTTCTGCGCCTTGAACAGAAGCAAAATAATAATCACTGGTCGGTACAGTGTAAGATAATGATACTGCATTTGTCCCTCCCGAACCACCATTACTATATCCAGCTCCTTGCTCATAAACTGTTTCTGCTATGAGGTTTACATCATGATTTGGCATTGTAAATTGCATCGAATATTGTCGTCCATTGTTACCTGATTTGTAAAATCCAATTGTTACAACTGTACCCGGTGCATATGTTCCTGATCCAAAAGCATCATAAGTGTTGTTTCCTGCGGAGACAGTCAAATTGAATGTAGTTCGATACCAAACTGGGCATAAACTGCCGAACATATATCAGATTTAACGGCAGTTTACTCCCAAGTTGGAAGATTCAATCTTACACATTGTCATTTAATGCAAGTGGTGGAAGCTGTTCTGAAGGCAATCGATTATTAAATTATAATGCAGTTTATGGGACTTTGCCAATTCCTTCTCTCACCGGATATACCTTTGCTGGATGGTTTACATCTGCAATTGGAGGAACACAGGTATTTGATACTACGAAGATGGGAACAAGTAATGTCATTGTTTACGCCCATTGGATTGTTAATACATATACATTATATTTTAATGCAAATGGTGGAAGTTGTGCAGAAAGTTCAAGATTAGTCCAATACGGCGCAGCATACGGTGCATTACCAACACCATCTGCATCCGGTTATAATAAATTCCTCGGTTGGTTTACAGAGGCATCTGGTGGAAAACAGGTTTATAATACATCAGTAATGGCAGCATCTGATTGCGTTATATATGCTCATTGGGAATTAATAGACAATACACCACCTTCTCTATCATATACCTCAAGTGTAGCAGGGGCTGTATATCAAGGAAATGGATATGGCTCATTTACATATACCTTCTCAGATTCCGAGAGTGGTATTTATGGATATTACTGGGGAACAACATATCCATCTGCAACAAATGTAACCTATACACCATATAGTGGTACATCCATAACTTTGAATAATACAGGTGGTACTTATTATTTTGCAGTAAAAGATAATAAAGGAAACATAAGTATTTCAATGTCAAAATGTCAAAAGGGATCTTATGGTGTAGCACAAACTATTTATACATCTGGGTTTAGACTTTTTACTGCATCTGGCAATAATACCGGTGGATATGGTGTAGCAGATCCTAATGGTAATGCTATATGTTATGGTATTGCAAATAATGGCTGTACCTTTAATTGCAGCAATTACTCATACGTAATTGCTAATGCCAGTGGAGGTATGAATTATGTTATGGTAAATTAATAATATAAAAAAGGAAATAGGCTGCCATACAAAATAAGTGTTGCAGCCTATTCCATCTTTTTATATTAATTTCCTAATAATATATTAGAAACAGTCATTGAATTTGCAGTAGAACCAGACGAATTTCCAGAATTAGACTGCTCAAAATTAATCGTTATGGTATGATTTCCGGAATATGATGATATATTTTGGTTTATTGAAACTCCTGAAATATTATTGTATTGAGCAATGTAAATTACAGTACCGTCAATATATATGCGTACAGTACCACGATCGAATAATGTAGCGTTTATATTCATCCGTAAATAATTGTAATCAGACATATTGACTGTTTTGGAAAAATTAATATACCATGACGCCCCGTAATTTCCCCAAGTTTGTGCAGTAAGTGCTGAATTGGAAATACTATATGCTGACTGTCCTGTTTTACAATTGTTGTTACACGACCAATTGCTGTCCATTAGGCTTATTGATGATTTGATCCAATTTGGATATAAACTGCCGAACAGATTTAATATCTCCGGCAATTTACTACCTAGTTGGGAACTACAAACCTATATATTATCTTTTAATGCCAACGGTGGAAATTGTTCTGATTCAAGTAGAAAAGTGGTTTATGGCGCAAACTATGGAAACTTACCAACTCCAACAAAATCTGATTACACTTTTGCAGGATGGTATACAACCATAACAGGTGGAACTCAAGTAAATAACACAACAAAGATGGGAAACGAAAATATAACCGTTTTTGCGCATTGGAATCCAGCTATACATACATCAACATTAACTGCTCAAGGAAATGGAACAATACAATTTACAACCTCAAATGGCAGTGGAGGCTGGTATAGTTTAGTTCGAACACAAGGAACATCGTTGAATCTTTCAGGTTATAATTACATTAAAATTATAGCAGAAAGTAGTCCTGCGCCATCAGAATATGGTATTATTACAATTAATGGGACAAACTATACTACAGAAGATTATATTGGTTCGACTTTTGTATTGTCTGATAAAAATGTAAGTTTTGCAGCGTTTAGATATGATAATACTGGAGGCCCATATATAGATAGCAGTGTAACTATTCAATATTGGAAATAGAAATAAGAGAGTATCATTTGAGATACTCTCTTATTAAATTACAAAAATTCTTTTAAAATAAGTGTCATACTGTTTAAGTGAAATTCATTTATCAAGGTATGACCATCATTAGTCGTACTGCTTCCATATGATGACGTATGAATCTCAACAGTAGGTGAATATGTTATTACTCCACTTCTGCAATACACAGAAACATCTTGATTCGTTGCATTACCTTTATCTGTTGCAAAGCCACCACCATAACCTTCCCAGTCAGAATAATCATAGATTTGAGAGTTTATTCGTATACTAATATTAAAATCTTTCGGAGTTTGTCCATTGCAAGAAATTGTCGGCTGGCCAATAGAAAAATAACTATTTGACGTATAATAATATCCCCGTGCAGTCCAACTGTATACGGCTTTTCCTCCAGCACTATATCCTCCAGTTAATGATATATTATTATTTTGGCAAGTTACAATTATATTCTCTGTTGTTGTTCTAATATCTCCACCTACATCAATCTTATAAGCTATAGGGATTGAAAGAATCCAGTTTTGAGGTAATTCCACCCAATCTGGGAATAAACTGCCGTTAAATCTGATATATGTTCGGCAGTTTATCTCCAAGTTGGACACCTAATCCATATATTCTTACTTTTAATGCAAATGGTGGATATTGTTCTGAATCATCACGAATTGTATATCATGGTGGACAATATGGTACACTTCCGAATGCAACTAGACCTGGATTTTCTTTTGCTGGATGGTTTACATCACCTAATAGTGGTGTACAAATACATGATTATAATACAGTAATGGCTCAAAGTTGGACTTGTTATGCTCATTGGATACAAACCGATTTTACGGCGCCAACTTTATCGAGAAACAATGTTACAGCGGTTACTGCAGCTGGTGGTGGAACACCTTATTTTTCCGTAACCTACAATGCAAGTGATGATTCCGCTGGAGTAAATAGCTATTACTGGGGTACATCTGCGCCAACTGCTTCTTCTGCATGGAATTCATGGTCTGGTGGAAATATAAGTGTAAACATTAACTTATCACGAACACAAAATTATGTGCAGCAAGGAACCTATTATTTTGGCGTAAGAGATAATTGTGGCAATATAAATTACACTCCATTTAAATGGTTGATGACTTGGTATGATGCAAGTACCGGTTGGGGTATTCAAATTCCGACTGGTGGCTTAAATTATTACAATTGTGGCGAAAATCATTGGGGTACAATTTGGATAAAAGATCAATCCAGAAGTACCAAAATTGCAGAATTTCAAGCAAACGGAGGAAATTCTGGCACATTAGATGGCAATACATCCGTCTGGATTGGATGGGAGGCTTTTGCATTCGCTGCTTGGAATTAATTTTATAAAAAATAGAGAGAGTATACACTCTCTCTATTTTTTATAATTACCATTCGTATATATCATTACATGTATATTTTATGGTAAATACAGAATATTAACAGTTAAATTAGTATTAATTGCCTGTTAACTGAAGAATGGTGCATTTTATATTCTTTTGATTGCTAACATGTAAAATATATCCGTTTGGGACATTGAAAGAACCATTGTAATATCTATTACCACATTCATTAAAGACAACAGGCTGAGAATAATCAGTACCAGGTCCTACATAAATAGAGCAATAACAATAGTCACTTTCTGTTCCATATAGTTGAATTAAATACGTAACAGTTACAGTTCTACCCGTGGTATTAGTCCAATAGAAATCATCACGATATCCCAATGGAGCATTCCGAATTACTCCAACTGGCGGAACTATCCAATCTGGGAATAAACTGCCGTTTTGATTCATAGTTATGCTGCTGATTCCACCGGTCCATGTATCTGCTTTATAACCTGTTTTTGTAAGTCCAGTAGGTAATGTTATTACTGTTCCAGCTTTGATAAACGCAGAATTGGTTGTATAATTTGTTGCGCCATCAGCGTTTAATGTAAGCGAATAATAAACTACACTTTGTACTGCAGACATGTTTCCAGCATTGTCTTTAATAGCCATATACCATGTTCCACTGTTATTAACAGTTACAGAAGTTGTACCTCCAAATGTAACATTTGAACCAGATGCATCTGGTTGTGTCTGTCCGATATAATAACCGGCAATTCCACTTCCCTGCTCTACAACATTCGCAAAAGAAATGGTTCCGTTTGAAGCGATAGCTCCAGTTGTTGCATTCATTGTGAATGTAGGAGCTGTATTATCAACCCATTGAGCGTAAACTGTTTCATCAGAGGTGATTTGAACTTTATCACTACCATTTCTTGTAATACCCGTTCCATTCGGTGCAAGATTCCATCCTTTAAAAGTCCAACCGGACCAGGCCGGTACTGGTAGTGTTCCATATGCTGCATCATATGTTACGGACATAGATCCAGGATTAACACTAGCATTTGCAGCAACTTTATTTGCTTGACTACCCATGTTAACATCAAATGAGATGTTATAGCTGTTTGGTGTCCATCTGGCAAATAATGTATGGTTTGAAGGATTAGTTACCTTGGTGGTTTCTGTAACCTTTTCTCCATCAGTTCTGGCTGTATACCAGCCCTGTGCAGTATAACCAGTTTTTTCATTTAATGTTGGTAATGTTCCATACACATCATCAAAAGTTACTGTTTTCGATGTATCTCCTGTGATATCACCATTGACAGGACTTGATGTATGATCAAATAAAACGGTGTAGGTATTAGGCTTCCATTGTGCAAACATTGTTACTACTGCATCCTGAGTATCGGAAAGATTTAATACTTCTTGACCATCAGAATAAGCATTTCCGCTTGCATCTGCCATATCATTCCAACCAGTCCATGTATATCCTGGTAATGAATAACCCAAATTGGATAAATTCGCCGCTGTATCGTAAGTAAGAATGGAATCATCCATGGTTCCGTTAATTAATGAGCTCGCATTTGCAGGTTTGTTTGAATTGTAAGCTATATGGTATGTATTTGCATTCCATTGAGCAAATAATTCAAGCAATTTTGCATCTTCAGTGGTAAGGTTTTTAACCTGTTCCATATCTGCATAATTACCTGTTGATCCATCAAATTTATTTCCAGAACCGTCAGGAGAAGTATTCCATCCATTGAATGTCCAACCTTGTAATGTGTATCCATTCTGAGATAAAGTCTCTCCATCCCGATCAAACAAATGTGAGGAATCTGCAGTTGTTCCTGCAATTTCTTTGCTTGCATTTGCAGGTTTATTACTGTTATAGGATACAGTGTATGCGTTTTGTCTCCAGTTTGCGAAGAATTCAGCATTTTCATACACATTTTCTGGTGACATTGCAGCTCCGTCTGCATTTACCCAGTGATTACCATCAGTGAGTGTATAACCCGTTTTTGTGACTTCCGGCTCGCCCTCATCAAATTCTACAGCGAATGGGCCATAGTTTCTTGATGTGACTTCGACCTTTGCCTCAGTAGTGTCCATGCCGTTCGCAAAGACACCGCCGGTTGCGTCTTTTAATGTTACTGGGCAAAGTCCAATTTTTTTGAGACACCGTCCTTTGTTGCATAAAAATGACCATCATCTCTTAATTCAATACTGCAGCCATCCAGACTATTTTGTATGTTTGTAATATCATTTTTGCTAGAATTAATGGCATTCCAAATGTTAGTAATGGAGGTATTCACATCATTAATTGCATTATCGACACTCGTTGAGTGATTGCCATTGGCTGTAATATAGTTATTGAGAGCATCCCTTACAGAATCAATATCACCGGCTGTTTTTGAGTCAAGAGAATTGATAGCGTCACTTAATTGCCGCTTCTCGTCTGTGCTCAAAGATTTATTAGCATCGATCTGCTCCTGCAAGGTTTTCTGTACTTCTTCAAGTCTTGTCTGTAAAAGACTTTCGATGTTCTTTTTATTTTCATCAACTTGTTTCTGCAATTCTCCAATTGAGCTGTTGATGTTATCTACTGCATCCGTGAGAGCCGTAGACTGCTGAATACCGGCAGCATTTAAATCAGCTGTCAGTTTTGCTTTTACATCATCAATATTTTTTGCTGTTTCAGAATCAAGTGAATTAATAGAATTTTTTAAAGCTTCTCTTTCTGCGTCTGATAAATCTTTGTTATTGTTAATCTGATTAGTCAGAGAATTTTTAAGATCGGCTAAATCTTTATTGAACTGATTCTGAAGTTCCTCATTGATTGCTGTTATTTTTTTCTTGATACTTTCGATCTCTTTTTCATTTGTTGTTACTCTTTTTTCAAGAGCCTCATTTTTAGCATCATTCTGGGTAATGTACTCCTGCATAACAGTATTCGTATTTGTAATCTGCTCATTGATTTCTGTAAGATTTGTTGCGCTGGAACTATTGGATTCCTTGAATTTATTCTCAATATTTGTAAAATTCTGATCATATGTCTTTTTATCAGAAGCATAAGTTGTTGAGAATTTAGCAAGTTTATCCTGCAGATCTTTGATATTTCCGGTGTTGATCTGGATAAGAGCCGTCACGTTTGGAACAACTGTCTTATCAATGTAATCTCTAAGTGAACTATCCAGTTCTTTGATTTCTGTTGTGGTCTGATTTGAAATTTCAGTAATCTGGTTAGTCACTTCTGTGAGCTGACTGGAATAATCTTTTTCAACTTTTGTGTTATTTTCGTAGATTGCTTCAATCACGGAATTCTGAATCATATCGCGGATCGAATCAATTTCATTTTCACTTAAAGATGTTGAAAGATTATTCAGTACATGTTCAGTGATATAAGCAGTTATCTGCTCCATTTCACTGTCAGAGATTGTGCGTTTTGTATCCTGAGTGTCATAGTACTGAGATACGTAACTTTTGATCTCTTCTGATACAGCATCCTCTCCTGCATAATTAGCTTCGCCCTCGACAACCTTCGTAGTAAATACCTTTACTACCCCCTTGTTACGTATGACCATAGTTACGGTAAGAGCCATCGCAATAGCAAGTACCAAAATGGCCAAGAGCAAATATTTCTGCTTTGTCTTGAGCCTTTTGAAGTTGAATTTCTCATTCATACCTTCATGTTCCTCCTTTTTTATTTTTTTTAGAATTAACACGCGATAAATCGGTGTTCTGTATGAATATGTCAGAGTAAATTTTATTTAATGTCTAAATTAAATCTCTATACAACAAAAAAATGGGAGAATGATAATTATTCTCCCATTTTTTATCGTTAACTGATATTTTTTTTCTTCATAAATTTGTCACCTTATTCCAAAATTAAAACATCAGACATCCGGTCATCATAAATGAGGAGATGTCTTACGGAAAAAGTTAATATTGAGTTTTATTTTTTTCTAATTCTTCTTTAAAATAATTCAGTCGTTTCATACAGTCCGTATGATCCTGACCATTTTTATATTTTATGATATACTCCTTAACATCATATACACTGTATAATGACATTTTAGGAGTAGTTCTGAATGGCGTAAGTTCATTTGTGATATTCAAGCGGTGTAATGCCTGTCTGGATATCTTAAGGATATTGCATACTTCTCCAGTTGTTGCAGTGTTTGTCTCTAATACTTCTTTGACTTCTTCTTTAGAAAGAGGATTAAGAATTGTTGTCATGACGTCCTCCTTCCTTATAGAATGGATTCTTAATATGCAATTCCCCACCATTATCTTTTATTTTATCTATTATGATGTTGCATAAAGCTATGATAAGCCCTCCTGCAACACAGTAAATTGTGATCAGAGTATCCAATGAATCAATCCTCCTTTTTTTTATTGTCATTTCTTTTTTTGTCGAGATTATCAAGAGCATTAATAAATATTGGCTTGTTACCAAGGATCGGAAATAAAAAGTCAGTCATTAAACGGTCTTCTTTTTCAAGTTCGTCTCTAGTATAAAGAATATCACAGTGAAGTTTTTTATCTTCTTTCCATATGAGCTTTACTGCATCGCCGGGCATTATTTTTTGATATTCTTCTGACAGTTCTCCATCAAAAATAGGATTGATGGTATGAGAAACTATTTTTCTGGATTTATCTATGAACAGATACGTTCGGCTCATCATGTCTGTTTCTTTTATGACAGCTAAAAGGATACATTCTTTATTTCCGGTTGTTGGATGTGATTTGCTATTGTTGTTAATATTCATATATAATTCTCTCTTTCTTTTAGCTTTTTGTGTTTTTACAATATTATTATGTCAGAGTAAAACTCATAATCGCATATTACATTTACACGTGTAACAGGTATTTTTATCGAATTTTATGAAGTAATGGGTAAATAATAATGATGCCTAAAATTACATAATAAAAAAAGCCAGTATGAACTGGCTTTTTTTTATTCAAAATCATCAAGAATCAAGATGCCTTCGCTGAAAGCTTCATCTATATCCTGCTCTTCCATGGACATCTGAACGATATCTGATTCAAGCACGGTATCAATATTTCCTGCACTGCGGCGTTTAAATATTGAACTGTTGCTCAAATACCGCTGAAGTTTTTGTATTGCCTTATTTTTTTGCGCAACAACAAATTGTGTGTCTACAGTCTTTCGGGTTATATTAAAGTACTCGCGTACTTCTTCATCACGAAAGTCCTTTGCGACAGAAGTACTTGTTCTATTTCCGAGACATGATTCTCTTACAATATACTGTTCAAGCCGAGACAATTTCATAAAAGCCTCAGAAATTTCTTTTGTAGATTCATTTTGTATAATGATATCTTCAGGTGTATCGAAATTTCCATTGATCTGCATATCTTCAGGTGCAGCCTGGCTTTCTGTTGAAACATAATCCATAGTTGCTTTTACAGTTATATATGCAAGCCCGGTAAGTGAAACAAGCTCCTGGATGCTCATTGACTCTGGAAGCTGCCCGATAGTCTGGCATTTGTTTTTAATGCTGTTATAAATGTCCATATAATATCTTGACATTTTTTCGCTATCTATCATACTTCGACGTATGATCTGATTAAAAAATGTCGTCGGCTTAGAAATATGAGGGTTGTATTTTGCAACAGCGACCATTTCATCGTCTTTCTTTGTGTTCTGCTTGATGCCAAGTAAATGATTTAATATAGCTTCCATTGCCCGGCTGACATTTTCTTCGTACTCAAAATTATAATATTTTGCAGCAATTTTTCTTACATATCTTTCAATGTGTTCCAGAAAATAAGTCAGATATTCGTCCTTGGCTTCTTTATATTCTTGTGCATTCTCGTCCAATGCGATAAATCTATCGTATCTTTCGATAATTCCTTCAAATGTTGTTTCGCGGATCTCTGCTTCATAAGCATCTGCCTCTGATGCAAGGTCTTCCTCGTCAATATCTTCGTTATCTCCATATTGATCAACGAAGTCAGAAGATTCATCATACATTGAAGGATCGTTGATGTCTACCCCGACATCTTCATGGTCAAGGTACTCCTCATACTCATCAATGTTTTTTCTCAATTTGCGCCTCCTACTTTTTCCTCTGCTATTGCATCCATTAATAACGGATGCTCTTTTATTAGGTGAATTGCCTCAATTGCTCTGGTGGCTTCGTAAAAGGAAGAAGTATGGGTAGAATTGGCACTGTTATAACTTTCTTCAACAGAGTAACCTTCTTTTATACTCTGTATCATGCGTTTTACATCCATGATTGCTTTTCCTCCATTTATCAATTGTTTCATGATAATAATGTCAGAAAAAAGAAAAAATGATGTTAACGCTCAAATGTTTGATTATTGATTTCCATATTATAATAATGCGCTTTTTTTCTTACAGCTTTTAATATGGATATTTTTTTTTCATCACTAATCCAAGGGTATGAATCAATTAGTTCATTACAATTTAAGTTCTTTAGTGATATAAAACTCGCGTGTTTGATTGAATGCCGTATGAGTTTCTGTTCAACATCCCCAAATAATTTTGATTTTGTTTTATTCTGCATCATTTTTTTTGCACTCCAAAAAGCGGTGCCGGAATCAAAAAGTGGTGCTGGACCAATAAATTTATTAGTCTCTACATCGAGAATAAAGCCAAAATTGCCAAGATGCCGGTCTTCGTTTCCAATGATATTATCGCAAACAATCATATTATCAAGAAATTCTTTAGCACCTGGGATGTCAAATTTTTCAAAGCCTCTGAGCAAATGGGTGTAACAGCTGTCTTCGTCACGTTTTGGGATTGCATCGTAAACCTGACTAGCTGGTACAAATTCTGTTCTTTCGGTAATAAAATTATCACACACAGAACAGAGGTCAACTCCTTCTATTATCAAATTATAACGCAATGCAGGTACTAATTTCAAGTGGTTAAGTGTATTTGCTGCAAGTACTTCGTTCAGAGGTTCCTGGCAATATTTTTTACTGCCTGCTTTAATCAAAAAGGAAGTCTTATCTTCCCGCTGTTTCCATCTTTTGCATAATGCACCATTTGTAGTTAGATCTGGTGAAAAATTGTTTAATTTTCCACGTTTCATGGTCCATGGCTCAAAAAAAATGTTCCCTATATCCTCTGAATATACATTTGTAAAAAAATTTATTTTATCCCATGATTCTCTGCCATGTTGGAACCAGTATTGGTCAGACAGAGATGCCATTGCAAGATTATTCTGCCAGCCAGCACCAAAATTCAGTCGTGTCTCTCGAAGACGTTCTCTTGTTTCCGGAATATTTCTTTTTTCAACCCATTGTCTCATTTTTTCATCTGTATAATTAGTGCGCATATGTAGAGGAAGCAATTCTGGATTGATTAATACATGCATTTTGTCGATATGAAAGCCATTCATATTAATACATTCGAATGTTGCAACAGGAGTATTTTTTTTATAAAGTGTACAAGTATCCAATTTTTCATCTCCTTCATATAAATACCCTGTCATGGAGGCAGGGCATTTAATATA
>ERZ773235.325-NODE-325-length-65794-cov-3.887601_pt1 | contig 65794 bp, 65 predicted proteins | sample MGYA00580522_ERZ773235 | MGnify/ENA primary metagenome ERZ773235 (study PRJEB29015, sample SAMEA2737797) | human gut metagenome | biome: human gut; feature: human-associated habitat; material: faeces | place: China | collected 2012 ...
TCATATTGAATAGCTCCTTTCGTATTTCAGCAATTCGCGCCGCGTCGGTTTCCTCTGCGTCGGAAATTCTCTTGCACCGTCGCTTGTGCAAGATCGGCGCTGTACTTCGGGCGGGCGTAGCCGTCAAACTCTCCCGTATAGCCGCGCTTTAACTCTTCGTAGATAGCGGCGGCGCTCCTTTTCAGACGGGCGGCAATGTCAACAACGCGTTCACCCTCTGCATACATTCTTTCGATCTCGCGGCGCTGTTCCAGCGTCAAATAACTGTATCCGTTCAATGTTTTAACCTCCTTCCGCCTGCCTTCGGATAAAAAAATAATGCAGGAAAAACCGTAACGGTTTCTTCTGCATTTAATGATACTCTCAACACTCAGGACGGTTTTGTAAAAAAATGCTTGCATTTCACGGATTTTGTAGTATAATTATTGGGTACGGTTGTGCCCGTACAATTCTCTGCGACGATACGCGAATTTCGGCAGTGCGGCCGGAAGCGCGGAAAACGTCGCCATATAAGTCCATAGGGAGGTGACAAGATGACAAATTATGAAGTTATGTTCATTATCGACGCTGCTTTGGAAGATGAAAAGAAAGATGCGACAGTAGAGACAGTTCAGTCCATTATTGCTGCTGATGGTGAAGTTGAAAAAGTAGACGTTTGGGGAATGAGAAAGCTTGCTTATCCTATCAACAAGAAGGAAGAAGGATACTATGTAGTAGTTGACTTCAAGGGCAACCCGACATTACCTAAGGAACTTGACAGAAGACTCAAGATTTCCGATAACGTAATCAGACACATCATTTTAAGCAAGGATGAGAAATAGGAGCGAGGTGTAATATGAACAGCGTTGTATTAATCGGAAGATTAACCAGAGATCCGGAAGTGAGATATACAGCCGGCACACAGATGGCGGTATGTACGTTTACCGTTGCGATTGACAGACCTGTGAGAGCAGGCGGCGAGAAGCAGACGGACTTTCCGAGAGTTACCGTTTTCGGCAAACAGGCTGAGAACTGCGAAAGATTCCTTGCAAAGGGGAGACTGGTAGGCGTTCAGGGTAGAATCCAGACCGGAAGCTACACCAATAAGGACGGTGCAACTGTTTACACCACGGATGTCGTAGCTGACAGAGTAGAATTTTTAGAATGGGGAGACAGACCTTCGGGACAGGGGAGTTCATCCGGACAGCAGTACCGAGCACAAGCGGTAGACGAAGCACCGGAAGGATTCGCTGCAATTGACGAAGATATTCCGTTCTAACAGAAAGGAGATATGAAACCATGATGGATAAAAGACGCGGTGGCGGCATGAGAAGAAAGAAAGTATGTCAGTTCTGTGCCGATAAGAGCGAAAAGATCGATTACAAGGATGTAGAAAAATTAAGAAGATACATCACTGAAAGAGGCAAGATTTTACCTAAGAGAATCACAGGTACTTGCGCTATGCATCAGAGAGAAGTAACAACTGCTATCAAGAGAGCAAGAATCGTTGCACTTCTTCCATATGTTGCAGACTAATTCCGAAAAAATGCATAAAAATTGTATATTTTAAAATACAAGATGCCCAAATCGGAGAAATAATGAAAAAACAGAGAACGCAGACGGTAAAACAATAACTTTACGGATGCGTTCTTTTTTTTGTGCGAGAACAAATGCTTAAATTTCAACGCATACAGGTGAAAAAAATCGGTGAACGCTGTTAAAAAAGAAACGGTTTTATAAATATACACGGTAAAGCGGTAATGCATTAAAGTGCAAACTGAGAAAATCATTTTGGGTTTTTTCGAAGAAAAACCATTCAAAAATGCTTAAAAAAGGCTAAATCTAGCAGAATTAAGGCAAAAAAGTATGGAATATCGGCGACAAAAATATTATAATATTAAGTAACGAATTACAGAATGCTAATGCGGATAAACATTCGTGAAAGTGAATAATTATAAGAAATGGAGAGAAAAAATGGCAGTAATTATTAATGGACGCGATCTTACGATCGAACAGGTAATCAGCGTATGCAGACATCACGAAAAGGTTGAGCTTGCTCCTGAAGCTATCGAAGCTGTTAACAAAGCAAGAGCATATGTTGAAAAAAAGGTTGCTGAAAAGGCAGTTGTTTACGGACTTACAACCGGTTTCGGTAAGTTTGCAAGCGTTGCAATCGACACTGACCAGACAGCAGAACTTCAGAGAAACTTAATTATCAGCCACACTTGCTCGATGGGAAAGCCTTACGACCAGAAGTATGTAAGAGCGGCTATGCTCCTCAGAGCAAACTCATTATCAAGAGGAAACTCCGGAATCAGACTTGAAACTTTGCAGACTTTAATCGACATGCTTAATGCCGGAATTCATCCTATCGTTCCTGAAAAAGGTTCCGTAGGAGCCTCCGGAGACCTTGCACCGCTTTCCTGCATCGCACTCGGACTTATAGGACTCGGAAAAGTTGAATACAAGGGCGAAGTTATCGAAGCAAAGGAAGCTTTCGAAAAGACTGGTCTTAAGCCGGTTGTACTTGCTTCCAAAGAAGGCCTTGCACTTAACAACGGAACCCAGATGCTTACAGCAGTAGGACTTAACACATTATACGATGCAATGCATCTTATGAAAATTGCTGATATAGCAGCAGCCCTTACAGGTGAAGCACTTCACGCAATCGCAAAAGCATACGACCCGAAGACTCACCTCCTCAGAGGACATCAGGGACAGATGGATGTTGCAGAAAACATGAGAAACCTTCTTGCAGGCTCCGGAAACGCACTTCCGCTTCACCCTACAAAGGTTCAGGATCCGTATTCACAGAGATGCATGCCGCAGATTCACGGTGCTTCCAGAGATGCGATTATGTATGTATATGAAGCAGTATCCAGAGAAATCAATGCGGTAACAGACAACCCAATCGTATTCCCGGATGACGATGAAGTAATCTCCGGCGGCAACTTCCACGGCCAGCCGATGGCACTTGCTTTCGACTTCCTGAAGATTGCGATTTCCGAACTTGCAAATGTTGCAGAGAGAAGAACGGAAAGACTTGTAAACCCTGCATTATCCGAAGGACTTCCTGCATTCCTTGTTAAGGATGGCGGTCTTAACAACGGTTTCATGATTGCACAGTATGCATCTGCATCCATGGTTTCCGAAAACAAGGTTTACGATCACCCTGCATGTGTTGACTCCATCCCAACATCCGCAAACCAGGAAGACCATGTATCTATGGGCGCAACTTCCGCAAGAACTGCAGCGATGGTACTGGACAATGCTCAGAAAGTAATCGGAATTGAACTTGCTGCAGCAGCTCAGGGAATTTGGCTTCGTCAGGAACTGGGTGAAAAGGGAATTGAGAACCTCGCACCTGCAACAAAAGCAGCTTATGAACATATCCGTTCAATCGCAGAGCCGGTTGAAAAGGACATCATCATGATTGATTACCTTGCAAAATTCGACGAAATGGTAAAAGACAACTCCATTTTGGAAGCAGTAGAAAAGGTTGTAACACTTAAATAAAATATACAAGAAACGCAATATTTTACCGACCGGTCCTGCAAGGCTGGGCCTGTCGGTATTTTGTATAAGGAGGAAGAAATATGTTAGATAACAAAACACTCGAAGGTGCAATGAAGATTCGCTTAGATAACGAGTATCCGGACTATCCTGAATTCCAAGAGGGAATCAGACGTGCACCGGACAGAGGATTCAGACTTACAAAGGCGCAGACAAAGGTTGCTTTGAAGAACGCATTGAGATACGTTCCGGAAGAACTTCACGAAAAGCTCGCCCCTGAGTTTATGGAAGAACTCACAACACGTGGCAGAATCTATGCTTACAGATACAGACCGGAAGGCAGAATCTACGGAAAACCGATTAACGAATACAAGGGTAAATGCCTTGCAGGTAAGGCTTTCCAGGTTATGATTGATAACAACCTTGACTTTGAAGTTGCTTTATATCCGTATGAACTCGTAACTTACGGTGAAACAGGTTCCGTTTGTCAGAACTGGCTTCAGTACAGATTGATCAAGAAATACCTTGAAGAATTAACAGAAGATCAGACTTTGGTAGTGGAATCCGGACATCCTCTCGGATTATTCCCATCCAAGCCGACAGCACCGAGAGTCATCATCACAAACTCTCTGATGGTTGGTATGTATGACAACCTCGACGATTGGGAAATTGCAGAAGAAATGGGCGTTGCTAACTACGGACAGATGACAGCAGGCGGATGGATGTACATCGGACCTCAAGGCATCGTTCACGGAACATTCAACACAATTCTGAATGCAGGTCGTAAAGAACTTGGCATTCCGCAGGACGGAGACCTTGCAGGACATACTTTCGTATCTTCGGGACTTGGCGGCATGAGCGGTGCTCAGCCTAAGGCTGCAAACATCGCAAATGCAGTAGGTATCTTTGCGGAAGTTGACCTTTCCAGAATCGAGACAAGACACGACCAGGGCTGGGTTGATGTTATCATGGATGACATCGATGAAATCTTCAAACTCGCAAATGAGAAGATTGCAGCTAAGGAATCCATTTCCATCGCATACCACGGCAATATCGTTGATCTTCTGGAAGCGGCTGTTGAAAAGAACTTCCACATCGACCTTCTTTCCGACCAGACATCCTGCCACAATGTATACAACGGCGGATACTGCCCGGTAGGAATGACATTTGAAGAAAGAACAAGAGAACTTCACGAAAACAGAGATAACTTCATTAAGGAAGTTGATAAGACTTTACATAGACACTATCACGCAATCAAAACTCTTACAGAGAGAGGAACTTATTTCTTCGATTACGGCAATTCCTTCATGAAGGCTATGTATGACGCAGGCATTAAGGAAATTTCCAAGAACGGATACGATGACAAAGATGGATTCATTTGGCCTTCCTACGTTGAAGACATCATGGGACCAATCCTCTTTGACTATGGGTATGGCCCATTCAGATGGGTATGCCTGTCCGGAAAGCCGGAAGACCTTGATGCAACAGACAAGGCTGCTATGGAAGTTATCGACCCGAACAGACGCGGTCAGGACAGAGACAACTGGATCTGGATCAGAGATGCGAAGAAGAACAAACTCGTAGTAGGTACACAGGCTCGTATTCTTTATCAGGATGCGGAAGGCAGACGCGACATCGGTCTTGCATTCAACAAGCTTGTAAGAGAAGGAAAGATTGGCCCGGTAATGATGGGTCGTGACCACCACGATGTATCCGGAACAGATTCTCCATTCAGAGAAACTTCCAACATCAAAGACGGATCCAATGTTATGGCAGATATGGCTGTTCAGTGCTTCGCGGGAAATGCTGCAAGAGGAATGTCCTTATGCGCACTTCACAACGGCGGCGGCGTAGGCATCGGTAAGGCCATCAACGGCGGTTTCGGTCTGCTTCTTGACGGTTCCGAAAGAGTTGATGAAATTTTGAAGTCCGCAATGATGTGGGACGTAATGGGTGGTGTTGCCCGCAGAAACTGGGCAAGAAACGAACATGCTGTTGAAACATCCGTAGCTTACAACGAAAACTACGCAGGCAAGGGTCACATCACAATCCCTTACATTGCAGACGAAGATTTAGTTGAAAAAACAGTAGATAAATTCGTAAAATAAAAAACCGATAAACGAAAAGGAGAGACTATGTCTACTTTACTCGTAAAAAATATAGGTATTCTGCAGACCCCGGCGGGAAGTTTCCCGCACAAGGGGGCTCAGCAGGGTGAAAATATGAAATTAAAAGATGCGGCGGTTCTCGCAGAAGATGGCATTATTAAGGCAATCACATCGGACGGAAAGCTTCCCTGCGCGGAAGAAGAGGTCGATGTGGTGCTTGACGCAGAGGGAAACCTCGTAACACCGGGACTTGTTGAAGGACATACCCATTTGGTGTTCGGCGGATACCGGCAGAACGAGATTCCGCTGAAACTCAAAGGCGCGGGCTACCTTGACATCCTGAGAGCGGGCGGCGGCATAAATGATACCGTAAAGAAAACAAGAGAAGCAAGCTTCGAGGAGCTGTATGATAAGACGGAAGGGTTCCTTGACGAAATGATGACCCTTGGAGTTACCACCTGCGAAGCCAAGAGTGGCTACGGAATTGACCTCAAGACAGAAGTGAAACTTCTTGAAGTGCTCAAGAAACTCAATGAAGATCATCCGATGGATATTGTTTCCACCTTTATGCCGGCACATGTTGTGCTTGCGGACTGGAAGGGCAGAGAAGATGAATTTATTCAGCTTTGTATCGACGAAATGATGCCGTATGTGAAAGAGCATAATCTGGCAGAGTTTGTCGACATCTTCACGGAAGACTCCGTTTTCGATGTGGAACAGAGCAGAAAGTATCTGCAGGCCGCAAAGGATATGGGATTCGGTCTCAAGATTCACGCGGACGAAATCGAAGCAATCGGAGGCAGTGTTCTCGCAGGGGAGATGCACGCGACATCGGCAGAACATTTAATCGTAATCGATGACGCGGGAATGGCGTCCATGGCAAAAGGCGGAACAATCGCAATGTGTCTTCCGGCTACATCCTTCTATCTGGGCGCAACCTTTGCACCGGTAAGAAGAATGATAGATGAGTTTGAAGTACCGGTTGCGATCGCATCGGATTTCAACCCGGGTTCCTGTCCGTCACTGAACCTGCAGTTCGTAATGAACCTCGGTTATTTGAAGTACAGAATGACGCCGGAAGAGGTTCTCACGGCAGTTACGATCAATCCGGCATGCGGAATCAACAGAGGAGACAGAGTCGGTACACTTGAAGTCGGAAAAGACGCGGACATGGTGATCTGGAACGCACCGAACATGGAAATGCTTTGTTACCGTTTTGGATCCAATCTTGCGCTGCAGACAATTAAGAAAGGAAATTTGGTTTAATGAAATTAGTTGAATTAACGGTAAAAGACTATTTGGATTTGTTGAAATCCGATGCACCGGCACCGGGCGGCGGCAGCGTAAGTGCACTTTCCGCAGCACAGGGAATCGGCCTTGTTGCAATGGTTTCGGATCTCACAATCGGAAGGGAAAGATATGCTGACTTTGAAGAAGGCTGCAAGAAAGCAAAGGCAGAAGCAATAGAACTTTATGCAAAACTTGTGGAAGCCATTGATAAAGACACAGAGGCGTTCAATCTTGTATCCGCTGCATTTAAAATGCCGAAGGATACCGATGAAAACAAAGCTGCAAGAAGCAAGGCAATCGCAGATGCAACTCTCGCGGCAACGGAAGTTCCGTTCGAGACACTTACGCTTTGCATGAATGCTCTCAAGGTAACGGAAACAATCGTAGGAAAATCCAATCCTAACGCAGCTTCCGACCTCGGCGTTGCGGCGCTTAACCTGCTTGCAGGAATCAAGGGTGCATGGCTGAATGTAATGATTAACCTTCCGGGCGTTAAGGATGAAGCTGCGAAGGCAAAATTTGCAGAAGGTGCAAAGATGGTAGAAGAAGCGGAAGCGATTGCGGACGCAATTTATAAGAAAGTTTTGGAATCACTGTAGAATACAATGCCGCAAGGCAAGAAGGAGGTAGAAATGGCTCAGATTATTGAAAGCATCCCTAATATTTCAGAGGGAAGAAATCAAGAAGTTATCGAAGCATGTGTGGACCAGATCAGAACAACTGCAGGCTGCACACTGTTAAACTATTCATCAGACCCTAACCATAACAGAACCGTTATCACCTATATCGGCGATGCAAAGGGTGTGGAAGAAGCAAGCGTGAAACTTGCAAAGAAGGCAGTAGAACTCATTGACCTTAACAAGCACACAGGTGAGCATCCGAGAATGGGCTGCGTTGACGTTATGCCATTCGTTCCGATTAAGGACGCAACAAATGAAGAATGTATCGAACTGTCCAAGGTTGTCGGCAAGAGAATTGCAGAAGAGGCAGACCTTCCGGTATTCCTTTATGAAATGTCAGCAACAAGACCGGAAAGAAAGAACCTTGCAACAATCAGAAAAGGCCAGTTCGAAGGCATGGCAGAAAAGGTTCAGCAGGAAGAATGGGAACCGGATTTCGGCGGCAGAAGAATCAACCCTACAGGCGGAGTTGTTGCAGTAGGCGCAAGACCTCCTCTGGTAGCATACAACCTCAACCTCAACACCTCCAATGTCCAGATTGCAAAGAACATTGCAAAGATCATCAGAGAAAAGGATGGCGGCCTTCGCTGCGTAAAGGCTATGGGCTTCATGCTTGAAGACAGAGGAATCGCACAGGTTTCCATCAATATGACAGACTACAGAGTAACACCTTTATACAGAGTTACGGAACTCGTAAAGGCAGAAGCAAAGAGATACGGCGTACAGGTAATCGGTACGGAAGTTATCGGACTCTGCCCGATGAAAGCATTGGTCGATACCGCAGAGTATTATCTTCAGATCGAAGATTTCGATTTTGACGGACAGGTACTCGAAAACTACATTCTGTAAGGTATTACAGAATCGAAAACCTTAATTCGTTTAGGAGCAAGAATAATGACAGACAATCGGGAGTTTTCCCCTTCATCATCCCTTACGGAGGAAATCGCAGATGTGGTCCGCGAAAGAATCTTAAGAGGCGAGTATGAAATCGGAGAAAAAATCAAAGAAAATCAAATAGCAACAGAGCTGAGGGTGAGCAGAACTCCTATTAGGGAGGCATTTAAGCTCTTGGAAAACGAAGGTTTGATTGACTATGTTCCCAACCGCGGCTGCTTTGCTAAAGGCTTCACGAAGCAGGATGTTGAGGATATTTATGCAGTAAGAGAATCGTTGGAAGAACTGGCTGTTGTATGGGCAGTAGAACGGATATCACCGGAAGAAATTGCAGCTCTTGAAGAGCAGTGTGAGATGATGGAGTTCTATACAAAGAAGATGGACCGAAAAAAGGTTTTGGAGCTCAACGCAGGCTTTCACGATGTCATCTATGCCTCGGCAAGAAGCAGATTTCTTGCACAGGTTTTGAGATCCTACAAAGCATACATAGATAAGACCAGAAAATCAATTTTTTACGAGCAGTCGTATTTGGAATCAATCTTAAAGGAGCATAGAGCTATTTTGGCGGCAATAAAGCTTCGTGACAAAGAAAGAGCAATCTTTGCCATGAAGCAGCATCTGATTGCTTCCCAACAGCGGGCGGAGCGGATTTGGAATGTAAAATAGCCGAGTTAAAAAAATGAAAGATAAGAAGCACGGAAGAAAAGCAATTATAAATCGGATTTTGACGGTAGCCTTTCTTTTCGTGTTTCTTTTTTCGTTGTATAAGATTGTAAACATTTTTCTGGAGTACCGCAATATCGATAAGCTGTATGATGATACAGTCACGCAGTATACCTCTGACGAGGATAAGACAGATACGGACCCGATTGAAGTTGACCTTAAGCAGCTGCAGGCGGTGAATGATGATGTGATAGGATGGATTTATATTCCGGAGACAAATATCAATTTTCCTGTTTTGCAGGGAAAGAATAACAAACAATATCTTTTTCAATCATACGAAAAAGAATATTTAACTGCAGGGAGCATTTTCATAGATTATCGCTGTGCCGAAGATTTTACAGACAAAAATACCGTTATCTACGGGCATAACATGCATAACGGAAGTATGTTCGGAAAACTCAAGAGGTATAAAGAGGAAGAATATAAGAAAACACATCCGTATATATACATTCTTAACAGCGACAAAGAGTGGAATCAATATGAAATAATTGCATGTTTTCAGGCAGATGTCGAAGGTGCGGTTTATGATCTGCCGATTGATGAAAAGTGCAGTGAGGAAAAATTCAAACAGCTAAGGACGACGATCAAAGCAGAGAATATTTACTCCGGTGATGTAAAAATAACAAAAGAAGACCACCTTATTACGCTTTCGACCTGTACACAGGACAGTCGGAACGATGTAAGAGTTGTAGTAATCGCAAAGTTAATATAACAGGAAAGAGCCTCTCTGATGAGAGGCTCTTTCCCTGAAAGTGTGTGTGTATTCAATAAAAGAAGGAAAGTTTGCTAATATAATTATTCGCAAAATATCTTTTACTTTTGTATATTCTAGCACTTTGTAGGCACAAAGTCAATAAACTGTTAAGAAATTTATTGACTTTTTTCTTAAAAAAATTCAAAGGATGAATATTTATTCGCTCATTTAGTATTGTTGGGACATCATAAGGGTGAACATCTCCATATCATTTTCGTTCTCTGCATCATAAACGATATTACCGCTGAGCACCGTCATGCACGCATGGAGTCTCGGAATAAGCTTAATTTCACAATCAAGCGGGTTTTCGTCGAAAATAGCAAAGTCGGCGAGCATGCCGGATTTGATGCTCCCGAGCGAGTCTTGCACGCCGATTATGCGAGCGGCGTTAATCGTGAGTTCATTTATAACATCTTCCGCCGAAGCTGCGTGCGAATATATGCTTCTGTCGGACAGAAGATTTGTACCGCATGTGGCGATTACTTCGCTTGATGAAGAGCGTATAGAGGCCTCTTCGGCTGTCAGCGTATAATCGGAGGCAATCACAAAGTTGTTTTTGTATCCTTTTGCACGGATGAATTCGAAGGCATCATAGGCCATCAGCATATCTTCACGATCGACTGCCTCAACGAAAATATCGAAGTTTTTGTCAGATACTTCCGCAAGTATCGTATTCAGAGCGTCCTGCGAAAAAGGAACGGGACTGCTTGCATTGTCGAGATACAGGTTCAGCATGTTTGCGTTCAGAACTCCGTTGAGTTCCAGACAGGTTGTTTTTCTGTTCATAAGCCGCTTTATGAGTGGCTTAGGTACTAGCGGACGATTCATGTAATAAGAACCGAAGAATCTTTGACGGATCTCCCCTTCGTTATACAAACCGATGATGGAGTCCTGATACAGGTTCTCAAAATAGTCAGGTGTACCGAGGTTAAGAACACTTGTAAATCCGTGGTCTGCCAGATCCTCGATTTCCTGTTTGACATCTTCCTCAATCTGCTCAAAATCAAAAGGGATCAGCAGGTTCAGTACATATGCGACAGTTATGGTCTGAACATATTCCTCTTCAGCAGTGGAAGCGATAATTTCGTCCGCAGCACGGTTTGTCCAGCAGTCAACCCCGCTTGCACACAAAAGGAGAACAGGTCTTTCGACGCATGCTTCGCTCAAAAACTCTGCAGAAGCAAAGGGATTATCCTCTGTGTCTTCCGGCTTTAAATTCTCAGAGTATCCGTAGCCAAAGATAATTTCATCTTCCGGATTGTCCTCGGCCCATTCGGCTACAGCATCCAAAATATCTTCAGGTGAAAAACATTCACTTAAATCAATGAATCTGCCATCAAAGACCTTGAGCACCGGACTGCGATGTGCATCGATAAATCCCGGGAATAGAAATCTTCCGTCAAGATCGACAAGCTGAGTGTGCTCATCGATGATTTCATCCATGCCATCCAGACTGCCGACACCCAGTATTTTGTCACCTATGCAAGCAACGGCGTCGGCCCACGGTAGGGCATGATCCTGCGTATAGATATGTCCATTATGAAAAATCAAATCTGCGGTTTCCGCTTTCTTAAAAAAACCAAAAGCCATTTTTATCTCCGTTTCCACGCACGCAATGCCGTGCGTATATTGATATTTAAAGTAATTCAAGCATTTTACAAAATAATTGTACCACAAATATGAAAGGTGTGATATACTTAATTGTGCGATTTTTCGCAAAATAAAATATAGTTCGAAGGCCGAAAAGGTTAATCTTCATAGGAACGGATCCGGCAGGATTTTTATGCAAAGGAGAGTTATTATGACGAGAAGAATAGGTACAGTATCTCGCGGAATTCGCGGACCTATTGTAAAAGAGGGCGACGACCTCAGAAAAATTGTGGTGGACACATTTATGGCATGTGTAGAGGGCGGAGATTTTGAAATCGGAAACAAGGATGTTCTTGCCGTAACAGAATCTATACTTGCACGTTCACAGAAGAATTACGCTACAACGGAGCAGCTCGCAAAAGATGTAGCAAATAAACTCGGCGGCGAAACGGTCGGAGTTGTATTCCCGATTCTCAGCAGAAACAGATTTGCAATCTGCTTAAGAGGCATTGCAAAGGGATGCAAAAAGGTTGTTTTGATGCTCAGCTATCCGAGTGACGAAGTTGGAAACCACATCCTGGATCTCGATTTAATGGATGAAAAGGGTGTTGATCCGTACAGAGATGTGCTTACTCAGGAAAGATTCGAAGAACTTTTCGGCAAATCCCGCCATCCTTTCACAGATGTGGACTATGTAAACTACTATAAAGGTCTCATTGAAGAAGAAGGGGCAGAAGCAGAGATTATCTTTGCAAACAACCCAAGAAAGATTCTTGATTATACGGACAGAGTAATCTGTGCCGACATTCATACAAGAGCAAGAACCAAGAGACTGATTAAAGAAGCAGGCGGCAAAGTGGTGCTCGGAATGGATGACCTTCTTAATGCACCGGTTGACGGTTCGGGATACAATCCGGAATACGGAATCCTTGGTTCAAACAAGGCAACAGAAGGGACAATCAAGCTCTTCCCTGTAAACTGTCAGGAATTCGTTGAAGGCGTTCAAGCAGACATCAAAGCGAAAACAGGCAAAACCGTCGAAGTAATGGTATACGGTGATGGAGCATTTAAGGATCCTGTGGGTAAGATTTGGGAACTTGCCGACCCTGTTGTTTCACCGGGATTTACAAGCGGACTTATCGGTCAGCCAAACGAACTTAAGCTTAAGTATCTTGCTGACAACGACTTCGGAGATTTAAGAGGCGATGAACTTAAGGCTGCGATCGAAACTGCAATTAAAGAAAAGGATGCGAACCTTGTCGGACAGATGGCAACGGAAGGAACAACCCCGAGACATCTTACAGACCTGCTCGGCTCTCTTTGCGACCTGACATCGGGCTCCGGAGACAAGGGAACTCCGTTCATCTATATCCAGGGATACTTCGATAATTATACAGACTAAAACATAATGCAATGGAAGACGGCAAGAGAGAAGAAAATCTTTTGCCGTTTTTTGGAAAGGTGGAGAAAATGAAAAAACTTGCTTTATTTATGCTGACAATGCTTATGGTATTTACACTTGCAGCATGCGGAGACAATGTATCTATCACAAAAACAGAAGCAGCGGCGGTAGAGACCGAAGTTTACGAATGTTCTGATTTCAGCATGACAATCCCGAAAGGCTGGGTTGTAACAAGCGGCGGCACAAACATTTATCACAGTATTCGTGTATACGATCCAAGTGAACCTATTAACCAGATGTTTGTTCTCCTTAAGGCTGATTGTCTGCTTCACAGCAAAGCGGGCAAAGAAGCATGGCAGAGCAATTATGAGATGGGGAATGCGCAAGCGGAGATGATGGCGAAAGCTCCGGTTCTTTCGAATCCGTCAACAGAAGGCTTCTTTAAGATATTTGGAAAATACACGGATTTTGTTTCCGATGTGGAGCCGAGCTATGCGGGATATGAATTTCCGCGATTTGATAATTTCAAAGTAACGGAGAAATTTGACTCGACGAGCAACTTGAAATCCTATGCACTTGGGGACAAAATTTTGAGGGCAACCTTTACTGACGGTGATAAGAATGGAGAGGGAATGTTTGCTGCATCTGTAGTGGACTTTGGAAGCTTTACCATTTCAAACGGAAAAGTTGTGGGTTATCAGCTGCAGACCGCAGACGGCGGATATTATATGGCATACAACATAATGGCTGTTACGGCAGTAAAGGACAGCTTCATAGAATGGGAGGATGTACTGACGAACTGCATGAAAACTTTGGAATATTCCGACAGCTTTGTAAGCACAACGAACCAGGCAAGCAACGAAAAAGTCGCACTTGCAAACCAAATAAGCCAGAATTTCAACCAAGCAATGGATGGAATTATGTCATCATGGGAAAACAGAAGCAAGAGTCAGGACATTATGAGCCAAAAGCAGAGTGATGCAACGCTGGGATACGAAAGAGTCTATGACACGGAAACAAATGAAATCTATAAAGCGACAAACGGCTTCACGGATGTATACGACGGTGAGCGTTACAAGCCTGTAACGGATGACAATATGTACGCAGAGCCGATAAGCGGCTACATAGAAAAACAATAAAGGGGAAAAAGCAACATGGAAAACTACTTAAACAAATACGAGCTTGAAAGATTCAACGATGAGATTTCGGTAGAAGAATATTTAGAGAAATATGTAAATGTTGATGAATTTCTGGAATGCTGCAAGGCATGCCCTTGTTACGGAACGGTATGGTCTTGTCCGCCGTATGATTTTGACCCGGTGGAGGATTACTGGAAAAAACACAAAACTCTCGAGGTTCATGGGTACAAGATTAACTTTAAACCGGATGTGACCGTGGATGAAAGTCAAAAGATTATGCAAAGAGTTAAGGCATTAATGTCAAAGGAGATGCTTGCGAAAGAAGCTGAAATTCCGGGCTCGGTCTCTTTGTCCGCCGGAAACTGCACGGTGTGCGGCAGCGGAAACTGCAGCAGGCGTGAAGGAAAGCCTTGCAGATTCGCAAGGGATATGCGCTATTCCATTGAATCGATCGGCGGCAATGTGGGTAAGACGGTCCATGATTTCCTGGGATGCGACCTTGAATGGGTGGAGGAAGGCAAAGTTCCATCCTATTATATTCTTGTGGGAGGCCTGCTTAAAGGATGAAGCATCTTTTATCGCAAATAAACGATATTGTTGAAAAATGCAAGATTTCCGGGAAACGCGCTGTCCTTGCGGTTGATGGAATGAGTGCTTCCGGAAAGACCACACTTGCTGAAGAACTTGCTGAGCAATTCAGCGGCTCAGTTATCCACACGGACGATTTTCATCTGCCATTTGAGCTGAGAACGGAGGAACGCAGAGCTCAGCCGGGTGGGAATCTTGACTATGAAAGATTTGCAAGAGAAGTTCTGCCTTATTTGAATCAAAAGATAGAAATCACTTACGGACGATTTTCGTGCAGGGAGGGTAAAATCGTTGAAACAGTAAAGATTGGTGCGGACTGTCCCCTCGTTATCGTGGAGGGAGCATACTCTATGCGCCCGGAATTCCGTAAGGCATACGATCTTTCCATCTGCATGCTGATTTCAGAAGAACTCCAGCGTGAGAGGCTTATCGCTCGTGAAGGCAGAGAAAGATATGCGAATTTTGAGAAACTGTGGGTACCGTTGGAAAACCGATACCTGGCATACTATAAAGTGCCTGAAATCTGCGACAAAATAATAAAATGCGAATAGAGGAATGATTAGAAAAGCCCGGGGAATTATCCTCGGGCTTTTAAAGTAAACTTGAAATTTATTTTAGGTGGCGGAGTGACCGCCACCGTTTTTGTTGTTTAGGAATCTGTCCTATTTCTTTGAAAGGTATTCGTCAATGCTTGCAGCAGCAGTTTTGCCTGCGCCCATAGCCTTGATTACGGTTGCAGCACCTGTTACAGCATCTCCGCCTGCGAAGATACCTTCACGGTTCGTTGCAGCTGCAGCATCCGTTCCGATTCCGCCCTTCTGGTTTGCTTCGAGCTTTTCAGTAGTATCAAGAATCAGAGTGTTGAGCTTCGTTCCGATGGACATGATAACCATGTCTACAGGAATTTCGAAGTTGGAACCTTCTTTTGCGATAGGTTTTCTTCTTCCGGAAGCATCCGGTTCGCCGAGTTCCATTTCAACACATTCGATGGCTCTTACATTGCCGTTTTCGTCGCCGAGAATCTGAACCGGGTTGTTCAGAAGCTTGAAGATGATACCTTCTTCCATAGCATGGTGTACTTCTTCTGCTCTTGCAGGAAGTTCGTCCATACTACGACGATAGATGATATATACTTCGCTTGCGCCCATTCTCTTTGCACAACGAGCAGCGTCCATAGCTACGTTACCGCCGCCTACGATAGCAATCTTGTCTGCGTGCATGATTGGAGTATCATATTCAGGAAGGTAAGCCTTCATCAGGTTGATACGAGTTAAGTATTCGTTTGCGGAGCAAACGCCGATGAGGTTTTCGCCCGGAATATGCATGAAGGAAGGAAGACCTGCGCCTGTTCCGATGAATACGGATTCATAGCCTTCTTCTTTCATAAGTTCGTCAACTGTGATTGCGCGTCCTACAACTGCGTCTGTAACGAACTTAACGCCCTTCGCTTCGAGCTTAGCCACTTCAGCAGCTACGATTTCCTTCGGGAGACGGAACTGCGGGATACCGTAAACGAGTACGCCGCCCGTCTTATGAAGAGCTTCGTAAACTGTTACTTCATAACCCTTGTTGATTAAGTCGCCCGCGCATGCAAGGCCTGCAGGGCCTGCACCGATGATAGCAACTTTGTGACCGTTTCCTTCTACAGGAGCGATTTCTTCGTCGCCAAAGTTTGCTGCGTGCCAGTCTGCTACGAATCTTTCAAGACGACCGATTGCAACGGATTCGCCTTTACCACACTGTACGCACTGACCCTGGCACTGGTTTTCCTGAGGACATACACGACCGCAGATTGCAGGAAGGGAGCTGTCCTGGGAAATGATTTCATAGGCTGCTTCGAAGTCACCTTCCGCAACCTTTGCAATGAAATCAGGAATCTTGATGTTTACCGGACATCCGGAAACACAAGGTTTCTTGCGGCATCTCAGGCAGCGCATTGCTTCTCTGATTGCCATATCTTCTGTATAACCTGTACATACTTCCAAGAAGTTTTTGTTTCTTACGTCAGGAGCCTGTTCAGGCATAGCATTCTGCTTGTTTACTAAATTAATCATGGTAACGAACACCTCCTGTTAATCTGCAAACGTGAGCTCTGTCTTCTGCTTCCTGATCTTTGTAGTAGTTTGATCTCTTGAGGAGGTCATCCCAGTCTACTAAAGAACCGTCGAATTCAGGTCCGTCTACGCATACGAATTTGTCTTCGCCGCCGATCATGCATCTGCAGCCGCCGCACATTCCTGTACCGTCGATCATGTAAGCGGTAAGGGAAGCAACGGAAGGGATGTTGTACTTCGCAGCGATTTCACAAACGAGTTTCATCATGATTGGAGGTCCGACCGCAACGATTTCGTCGAATTTTTCGCCCTTCTGGATGAGCTCTTCGAGCTTCTGTGTCGTGAAAGCTTTTTCGCCGTAGGAACCGTCGTCGGTTACAACGTAAAGTTCATCAACATTTTCTCTGAATTCGTCTTCCAGAATAACTAAGTCTTTATTCTTGAAACCTTCGATCATTGTTGTTCTTACGCCATGGTCATGCATGCCGGAAGCGAGAGGATAAGCAAGTGCGTTACCGGTACCGCCGCCTACAACGCATACGCTCTTCAGTCCGTCCATGTGGGTCGGCTTGCCGAGAGGGCCAACGATGTCAGCGAAGCAGTCGCCCACTTCGAGCTGGTCCATAAGCATGGTTGTTCTGCCTACTGCAGCGTAGATTAAATCGATAGTTCCGTCTTTTTCATTGTGTCCTGCCATGGTGAGAGGAATTCTTTCACCAAATTCATCAGTACGAAGAATGATGAACTGACCAGGTCTTGCTTTACGAGCAACAAGCGGAGCATAAATCTTAAGCCATACCATGTTGTCATTCAGTCTTCTTTTGTAAGTTACTTCAAACCTTTTCATGTAAATCATCCTCCTTTCTATTTCTCAAAGCTGTCCTGACGGTGCTTGAGTGTCTTGTATCTGTCAAGAGCTATTTCTTCACCCTTTTCGAAGAGTTCTTCAGCTCTTTCAGGGAATTTAAGCTCAAGTGAGTTGTAACGAACTTCGCCCATGATAAAGTCTTTGTAGCTTTCGGTTGGAGCTGCACTGTCGATGGAAAGCGGATTCTTGCCTTCTGCTGCAAGCGCAGGATTGTATCTTAACAGATCCCAGTAACCGGAGCGTACTGCCTTCTTCATTTCGAGCATTGACTTGTTCATGCCGGCTTTGATACCGTGGTTGATACATGGAGCGTATGCAATGATGAGGGAAGGTCCGTCATAGCTTTCTGCTTCGCGTAATGCTTTCAGAGTCTGTTCCGGATTTGCACCCATAGCAATCTGTGCTACATATACATAACCGTAAGCCATAGCGATCTGAGCAAGATCTTTCTTCTTTACAGATTTACCGGAAGCTGCGAATTTCGCAACAGCACCGATAGGAGTTGACTTGGAGGACTGTCCGCCTGTGTTGGAGTAAACTTCCGTATCGAATACAATGATGTTTACGTTTTCGCCGGATGCCAGTACGTGGTCAACGCCGCCGTAACCGATATCGTATGCCCAGCCGTCACCGCCGAAGATCCACATGGATGGCTTAATCAGCATGTCTTTATTGTCAACTACATATTTAGCGTCTGCATTCTTGTCTGCAATCTTTTCTGCTTCTGCAAGGAGGATGTTTCCTGTTACTTCTGCCTGTTTTGCATCGTTCATGGAAGCAACCCATGCTTTTGCAGGAACGCCGATTACGTCATAAAGTCTTTCTGCTGCGGACTTCAGTTCGTTTCTTCTTGCGTTCATGGATGTTGCCATACCGAAACCGAATTCAGCATTGTCTTCGAATAAGGAGTTAGCCCAAGCAGGTCCTTTACCTTCCTTATTTACTGTGTAAGGAGTGGAAGGAGCTGATGCACCCCAAATGGAGGAACAGCCTGTTGCGTTTGCGATGAACATTCTGTCACCGAACAACTGAGTGATTAACTTAGCGTAAGGAGATTCGCCGCATCCCGGGCAAGCGCCTGAGAATTCCATAAGAGGAGTCTTGAACTGGGAACCCTTAACTGTGTTATCCTTGAACGGAACTTCTTTTTCATCGATGTCTTTGTATAAGTGATCGAATTTAGCCTGCTGAGCATGCATGAATTCGTCTTCTGCAGGAGCCATGGTGATAGCTTTGTTTCTTGCAGGACATACTTCTGCGCAGGAGCCGCATCCGGTACAATCCATGAGGGAGAATCCAAGAGTGAACTTGTATTCTTTAGCGCCCTTCATTGTAGTTGTATCTGCAACGCCTTCCGCTTCTGCATCTGTAAGGACAAATGGTCTTACTACGCCGTGCGGACATACATAAGAACACCAGTTACACTGCATACAGTTCTTCATATTCCAGTGCGGAAGATCTGCAGCGATACCACGCTTTTCGTAAGCAGCAGTACCCGCAGGCATCATGCCGTTTGCTGTGGATAAGAACTTGGATACAGGAACGTTGTCTGCTGTGAGGTTTCCTGTCGGAACGAGGATGTCGTTCAGGAATTCAGTGTGGAGCTGATCGCGGCCTATAAGTGCAGGAGCCGGTGCATCGTCTTCAACTGTCTTCCAGCTTTCAGGAACTTCAACCTTATGAATATGAGTGATGCCTGCATCAACTGCAGCACAGTTCATATCTACGATGTTCTGACCCTTCCTGCCGTATGTCTTCTTGATTGCGTCCTTCATATAACCAACCGCTTCATCAATCGGAATGATGTCAGCAAGTTTGAAGAATGCAGCCTGAAGGATAGAGTTGGTTCTTCTTGCACCAAGACCGATTTCCTTAGCAAGAGAAACAGCGTCGCAAGTGTAGAACTGAACATTGTTCTGTGCGATATATCTCTTAACCTGTCCCGGCAATTTTTCTTCAAGTTCATCATCTGACCATGTGCAGTTGAGCAGGAAGAATCCGCCCGGTTTTACATCCTGAACCATTTCATACTTATACAGATATGCTTCATTGTGACATGCAACGAAGTCAGCCTGTTTTACATAATAAGTCGAACGAATCGGTTCATGTCCGAATCTAAGGTGAGAAATCGTCACACCGCCGGATTTCTTGGAGTCATACTGGAAGTATGCCTGTGCCTTCATGTCAGTATGGTCACCGATGATTTTAACAGAGTTCTTGTTTGCACCAACCGTACCGTCAGCACCAAGACCCCAGAATTTACAAGCCTTTGTTCCCTTAGGAGCAACATCCGGATTTTCGGAACCGTGGATGGAAAGGTTTGTAACGTCGTCGAAGATGGAGAGTGTGAATTCTTTCTTAGGTTCATCCGACCATAAGTTTTCATATACTGCAAGTACATCGCCAGGCTGTACGTCCTTGGAACCAAGACCGTATCGGCCTCCGCAGATGAAGCAGTTTTCAAATTCAGTTCCTCTGATTGCAGCAACCATGTCGAGGAATAAAGGTTCACCGAGTCCGCCAGGCTCTTTCGTTCTGTCAAGTACAGCAATCTTCTTAACTGTCTTAGGCATAACGTTGAAGAGGTACTTGTTGGACCAAGGTCTGTAAAGGTGAACTTCGATGATGCCGACTTTCTTGCCCTTTGCATTGAGGTAATCAATAACTTCTTCTGCACATTCACAAACAGAACCCATCGCTACGATAACTTCTGTTGCATCCGGAGCACCATAGTAGTTGAACGGCTTATAGTCTGTACCGATCTTAGCGTTAACTTTTTCCATATATTCATTAACGAGATCCGGAGTTTCGCTGTATACAACGTTACATGCTTCTCTGTGCTGGAAGAAAGTTTCCGGTTGTTCTGCGGAACCCATTGTGTGTGGGTGGTTTGGATGAAGAGCGTTGTCCTTGAATGCCTTGAGTGCATCCCAGTCAACCATTTCCTTCAAATCTTCATAGTCCCATGTTTCGATCTTCTGCTGTTCGTGAGAAGTTCTGAAACCGTCGAAGAAGTGGAGCATAGGAAGATGTCCGCCGATTGCTGAAAGGTGAGCAACTGCGGCAAGGTCCATAGCCTGCTGTACAGAGTTTGATGCAAGCATTGCAAAACCTGTCTGACGACAGCCCATAACGTCGGAGTGGTCGCCGAAGATATTTAATGCATGTGTAGCAACACAGCGAGCAGCTACGTGAAATACGGTAGGAGTCTGTTCGCCGGCTAATTTATACATATTAGGAATCATAAGAAGCAAGCCCTGGGAAGCTGTGAATGTAGATGTCAGAGCACCGGCAGCGATAGCGCCGTGAACCGCACCTGCAGCACCTGCTTCGGACTGCATTTCTACGATTTTAACTTTTTCACCAAAGATATTGGTTCTGTCCTGGGAAACCCATTCGTCCATGTTTTCTGCCATAGGTGAGGATGGTGTAATCGGGTAAATTGCAGCAACCTCAGAGAACGCATAAGCAACATGAGCAGCAGCGGCGTTTCCGTCCATAGTTTTTAATTTTCTCATGTTTATTCTCCTTCCTTGATGCCCAAAGCTTCACGCTGCATGAAAATGTATTCCGGGACTTCCATTTCCTTAATGACATTTCTAGGGCATACATATTGACATACATGGCAGTCTTCACAGATTTCAGGATCGATAATTGTGTGAGTGCCGTCTGCATAAATTGCGAGGTTCGGGCAGTTGGACTTGCAGTCTTCGCAGAATAAGCATCCTGTGCTGCAGACTTTTGCCTTTGTTTCACAGTCATCTTCCGACGAGCAAGCAACCATCTTTTGACCCTTGTATGGAACAATGGTGATTAAGTGCTGCGGACATGCAAAAGTACAATCCTTACAGCCTACGCACTTGTCAGGGTCAACATAAGCAACGCCGTCAACAACCTTAACAGCCTCATAGCGGCAAACCGCTGTGCAGGCACCCTGTCCGAGACATCCCGTAGCGCAAAGGCCGAGAGCCTTAAGGTCTTGTTTCGCAGCTTCCTGACAGGTCTGAATACCCATTTCTTTGAGTTTCGCGGAAGTTCTGCCGTCGCCTGAACATTTCACGAAAGCAACATTTGCTTTTAAAGCTGTTAAATCGTGAAGTGTGTCAACAATAATTTTCTTTTTGCATTTAACCATGCAAGCAACGCAGCCTACACATTTGTCATAGTCGATAACTGCATGATTGTCTACGATATGTACTGCGCCTTCCGGACACGCTCTTTCGCATTCGCCGCAGGCGATACATCCGAAACCGCAGGTTTTTCTAACAAGTTCGTCGTCTTCTTCCGTGGAGGAACAAGGGATAAAGTTGGTAGCATCCTTAGGAATCATGTGAATTAAATGCTGTGGGCAGACACCCTCAGCAGCACAGTCGCCGCAGCCGTCGCACTTATCAGCATCGATTACAACTTTTCCGTTTTCGAGCTTCATAGCGCCTTGTTTGCAGACCTTAATGCAATCTCCGACACCGCAGCAGCCGCTCTTACACTCGCCGCGTTTAAAGCCTGCCTCAATTAAAGCAGCACAGGACTCAAACTCTGCGGCTCTGGCTTTTCCCGCAGACCAACCTGCGCAAGCCACATAAGCGACCAAATTGTTTTCCCCTGTAGCAGGGGAGACATTGGTTTTCATAACTTTTTTGCCTCCTTTTTCAAGTTTACTATTACATCTTGTGTCATCACTGTTGCATAGCTCGAAAATGTTGAAAAATTAACGAACTACACATGTAATATACTACTCTTCTGTGTATACAAAGTCAATATTTTTGTCGAATGTTCTTACAAAAAAAACGAGGGAGAATGTTTAAAAACAGACGATGTGTGGTAAGCTTAGGCTAACTCAAAAGAAAAAAATTGTACTTTTCGAAGGAATGCTTTGAAAAGTACAAGTTTAATGTAAATCATATTCCGACAAATTGCCGCAAAAGACTATTTCACGTAAACCTTCGGAAGTCTCTGGCCGAAAGCACAGGTGATTTCGTAATTGATAGTTCCGGTTGCATTTGCGATGTCGTCTGCAAGGATGGTGTTGATGCCATCGGTTCCCATTACGATAACTTCGTCGCCGAGTTTGACATCAGGGACATCGGTAACATCAATCATGCACTGATCCATGCAGATGTTGCCTGCAATCGGTGCGATTACGCCGTTTACGATAACCTTTGCGTTCGGGGAGTATGGACGAGGATAGCCGTCTGCGTATCCGAGTGCGATGGTTGCGATTTTGCTCGGCTTCTTGGATATGTATTTACGTCCGTAGCCAACCGAGAAATCTGCAGGTACATCTTTCAGGTGAACGATGTTTGCTTTAACCGACATAACCGGTTTGATGGAAAGCTCGTTTACATCAACCTCATCCGACGGATAGCATCCGTAGAGGATGATTCCCGGACGGCATGCATCAAAGTGAACGGTCGGAAGTTCCATGATAGAAGCACTGTTTGCAAGAGTTCTGAACGGAATTTCGATTCCTGCTGCGGTAAGTGCTTCGTAGAATTTGTTGAACTTCGCTTCTTGCTGATGGGAGTATGTTTTGTCGTAAGCATCTGCTGTGGACATATGTGAGAACATACCTTTAATTTTGAAATTCTCGAGAGCAGCGATTTTCTTTACATCGGCAACCGCATAGTCGATGTCATCAGCAAGATAGCCGATTCTTCCCATTCCGGTGTCCACTGCGATGAGGGCGTGCACGGTCTTTCCGTGCTTCTTTGCTTCTGCGGCGAAAGCTGCTGCATTTTCGCTGCTGCAGACAACCGGAGTAATGTCGTATTTTACAATGGTGTCGGCATACATATCCGGAGTCAGGCCGAGCATGATGATTTCTTCCTTAGCGCCTGCTTCACGGAGTGTTACAGCTTCCTGAAGAGTTGCGATTGCGAAAGTTTTGCAGCCATTTTCTCTGAGAACTTCTGCAACTTTTACACTGCCGTGACCGTATGCGTCGGCTTTGATAACGCCGATCATTTCTCTGTCACCGATTTTATTCTTAATTTGCTTGATGTTGTAATCCAGGTTTGACAAGTTGATTTCTGCCCAAACCGGTCTTAACGCTTCTTTGTACATGATTAATACATCTCCTTTTTCACATTGAATCGTGTCGTTTGAATAAGGTAATTATAGACTTCTTTCCAAAGAAATTCAAGACCTTCATGCATTCAATTTTTCAGTGCGGTAATAGGCACCACATACACACCGTCGGGGCGCTTGTATGCGGCATTCGCCAGTCCGCAGATTACGCATAAAACCTTTGGGGGTCTGCCTTTTGGGTCTTTCTTGATTTTTTGGTTAATATCCAATAGATTTTTGGCTGCCTCGTCAATTTGATTGGCGCCCAGTTTTATTTCAAAAGCACACCAGTCTCCGCTGTTGAGCTCTATAACAGCGTCAATTTCCTTGTTATCATATCCCTGATAATGGTACAGGGAAGCACCGAAGGACTCCGCATAAATTTTCAAATCTCTTTCGCAAAGCGCCTCAAACAAAAATCCAAGTGTCCGCAAATCGTTAATCAGCATTTCGGGCGTTGCCTTTAATAAAGCACACGCAAGAGATGGGTCGCAAAAATGCCTTTTTTCCGCCTGCTTGACTCTTACGGATGAACGAATATTGGTAGAAAACGGAAGCTGATTGTCTGTGATGAAGAGTCTTTGGAAAATATCTAAATATTCGGCGACGGTATCTTTGTCAATCTCTGTATCGTCCATTTCCTTCATGTCCTTTGCAAGGGACACATTCGTAACGGTAGTTGCTTCGTTTCTGGCTAAGGAGCGCAGCAAAAGCTTCATCTTCTCCTTATTGCGTTTCAGACCGTCAATTCTGTATACGTCATCGTCGATAATTGCATCGATATATTGAATCGGCAAAAGCGCCGCCTGCTCTATCGGAGCCTTCAGATTGCCGGGCCAGCCGCCTTTGATAATATATCCGATTAAATCCATTAAGTTTACTTCGCCCGTCATAACGGGCGTAAGCTTGTCGCTGCACAAGTCCTCCAAAGAAACATCACCACAGGAATTTCCGGATTCATATAATGACATAGGGCGCATTTTTATTCTGGCAATTCTTCCTGCGCCGCTGTGCATAATTCCTTTGTGATTCGGCGTTGCTGAGCCTGTCAGGATGAACTGACCCTTTTCACCGGTTTGGTCGACTCTGTGTCTGACCGCATCCCAAAGCGCCGGAACCTCCTGCCATTCATCGATAAGGCGCGGAGTTTCTCCGTTTAAGACCAAATCAGGGGACATTTGCGCAAGCACTCTGTTTTGGAAATTGCCGGACGGATCTCCGACAGAAAATTCGCTGCTGCTGTGGTAGGACGAAGTCCATGTCTTACCGCACCATTTCGGACCTTCCACGCAAACGGCACCGAAGCTCTTTAAATATTGAATAATCGTTTTATCAATAATTCTTGGTTTATAATCTTTTCTGTTCATAAGCCTATTATCTCCTATGCTTTGAATTATATACCAACCCGAAAGATTTAGCAAGCATAATCGGAGAGATTTTTGGATTTCAACCCGAAAGATTTTTGAAATTTAATCGGAGAGATTTTTGGATTTCAACCCGAAAGATTTTAAAATTGAATCTTCTTTAAAGATATGATATTATTGACAGGCAAAGCAAAAAAAATACAAGCGCGGAATGAGCGCAAAAGAAGGAGAACAGAAATAACATGGAAAGAGACCGATTCAGAACCCGAACAGGCTTTATCATTGCCTGCATCGGCTCGGCAGTTGGAATGGGAAACATCTGGCGTTTTCCGATCATGGTATCGAAATACGGAGGAATGACATTCTTCGTCGTGTATATCTTATTTGTAATACTTATTGCTTCGTCGGGTATGATTGAAGAGTTTGCGCTCGGACGCTGGGCAGAAGCCGGTCCGGTGGGAGCTTTCGGAAAATGCACCAAGGAGCGGTTCGGAAAGCAGCATGTCGGTGAGGCAGTCGGCGCACTGCCGGTTATCGGCGCGATGGGACTGGCAATCGGATACACAGTTGTAATGGGCTGGATCTTCAGATACTGCTTCATGGGAATATCGGGAGAGCTTTACGCTATGGGAACCGACATGGCTGTGATAGGAGGAACCTTTGACAGTGCGGCACCGGGAACGAAAACTTTGGGTGAAGCATTTAAGATGATGATAGACGGTGGGATATTCAGCGTTGGAAACGGAACATGGCAGCTTGTCGGCCTTGCAGTGGCACTCGCCATTATGGCGATGGGTGTCGGCGGCGGAATTGAGAAAGCCAATAAGATTATGATGCCGATTTTGTTCGGACTGTTCCTGATTCTGGGGGTCTATATAGCATTTTTACCGGGCGCAAGCGAAGGGTATAAGTACATATTTACTTTGAATCCGAAGGGATTACTGAATCCGGAGGTATGGATTTTTGCTTTCGGACAGGCGTTCTTCTCACTTTCGGTTGCGGGAAACGGCTCGGTAATATACGGATCTTATTTGGATAAGGGCGAAGATCTTCCGGGTGCAGCACGCAATGTTGCGGTTTTCGATACGCTTGCGGCGACTCTTGCGGCTTTGGTTATACTGCCCGCGATGGGCGTCGGCGGCGTTACGCCGGACACGGCAGGCCCGGGACTCATGTTTGTTTATTTGGTAAATGTGCTTAATGGCATGGCAGGCGGCCGCGTTGTGGGAATGATTTTCTTCATATGCGTTCTGTTTGCGGGAGCAACCTCAATTGTGAACCTTTACGAGGTTCCGGTTGCTTTTCTTCAGGAAAAACTGAGATTTAGGAGAGTGCCTGCGGTGCTGACAATCGGTATAATCGGTGCAGTTATTTCGATAATGATTCAGCCGTGGACTTCGCAGTGGATGGATGTAGTTTCGATTTATATCTGCCCGCTCGGAGCACTTCTTGCAGGAATTATGTTCTTCTGGGTTCTCAAGAAAGAAACTGCACTCAAGGCAGTGAGCGAGGGGAGCAAGAAACCAATCGGAAGCTGGTTCCATCCGCTCGGAAAATATGTTTACTGTGTATGTGCGCTGGTTGCACTGATTGCAGGCGCAATGCTCGGCGGTATTGGATGATGGTAATTTAACTTAATAAAAAAATGAAAATGGAATGTGCCTAACGCTTATTTAGTTAGCTCACATTCCATTTATATTTGCAAATGGTTAGACAAGCGTCAAGATGACAATTAACCTGCTATGCTTACATAGCGAAAAACCCGAAGGCGCATGCTTCGGGTTTTGTATTACAGTCTTTCAAATCCGCTCGACACGTCATGTTTCACCCGGTCAGCCTCCTCGGCAGCCTTCGCATCGTTCCAGTGGTCCATCGTACCTACCAGATAGCCGGTAATTCTCCGTATTCTTTCAAACGGAGCCGGTTCAAACTCATAATTTAAATCGGCATAATCGCCGTCAATTGCGACATCCAGCTTTTTCAGCTTTCTGTTATATTTCTTTTCAAGATAGTCCACATAGGCTTTTCCTTCCATTAGGGACACATTTCCGGTTACTGCGACACCCATTTTCCGTACCTCTCTTTCGTAAAACTGAACCTATATTTAGATTATTATCGTTATATATATGTATTATACACCTATATATAGTATAGTCAAACAATATTTTTAAAATATGCGTATCAGACAATAAAATCACGAATCAGAATGAGCAAAAGATTATTGTCGTAAATATCCTTTGCGACATAAGATCCTTCAAAGCATTGCGGCAGCGTTTCACTCCAGGAAGGAACGACGATCCCGACCAGCGGAAGCAGGAGTGCCAGAAAAAGCAGTATGTTAAAAATTGCGATAATGATTCCGAACAGAAGCCCTAAAAGCCTGTCCGAGAAACCGATGAAACCGCCGCGCTCCTTATGCGAAAAAAGCTTTTCGGCAGCAGAGGCGAGAAGCCGAACCCCCACCAGAATCAAGAAGAAGGAGAGAATCGTAAGAAACAGCGCGGAAAGCCTGCCGGCACCTTCATTGATGAGCAGATTCGAAATATTGTTTTCCCCCGAAGTGAAAAGCTCAGGGAGGGCATTGTAAATATCGGAGCTCTCCCAGCGGACGGAAAGCTGCTGCGAGATTTTTTCCACAGCGAATGTATGAACAGCAGGGACTTTCAAAAGCATCGCAGCAAGGTCATCGCAGAAAAACCATGCGAGTACGACTGCGGCAATTCCTTTAAAAAATCCGGCGAGCGCTGCCGCGAAACCTTTGCGCAGGGAAAAGAAGATTGATAGAGCAAAAACTGCCAGAACTAAAATATCCATTATCATAAGAAGCACCCCTGATTACATATTATACTATGTATATTTTACTAAAAAAGGAGGCGGAGGGCAATGGGAAATCAGTACGGACCATATGTAATGTATTTTTTGAGCAGGCTTATGCAAAAGCAAAGGGAAGCGGCAGACATAAATGAGGCAGACGCGACCGGCAGTGCAAAACTGCAAGAACAGGCCGGCAAGGAAAGCGAGACAGAGGAAAGGCTTTTCGCCCGCGACGAAACGCATAGCTACTGGCATAAGGAAACAAAAATAGAACTGCTTGAAAGCTTTTGCCCGGAGGGGGCGGAAGCGGCGAAGAAATATGGACATTTTATTATAGGACAATCGGCAAACGGAAACTTCATCGGAATACCGGGGCGTTTTTTGAAGGAAGAGCAGCCGGCAGAAGGCAAAACCGGGTTCACACTTTGGCAGCCGATACGGGGCGGAGAGGCATTTTATGAAGACCTTGAGGAACTCGAGGACGAGCGCGCAGACTTTCTCTACGGTTACTGGATTGCGGCTTTGGATGAAAAAACGCTGAAAATTTCAGAGGTTTAGCGAAATTCTTGTCGTCTTGTACGGAATTGTATGCAAAATACAGTTGAATAATGCACCAAAATATGATATGATTCTAAAGTATATGGAAAAGTTTATGTTAGAGGCCCTGAAAGAGGCGGAAAAGGCCAGAGAAAAAGGTGAAATTCCAATCGGAGCGGTTATTGTCAAGGACGGTGAAATCATCGGACGCGGACATAATTTGACGGAAACCGAGAAAGACCCGACGGCGCATGCCGAAATTGTTGCAATAAGACAAGCCGGCAGAAAATTGGGAGAGACCTTAGGGTGGCGCAGACTGACCGGATGCAGCATGTATGTGACGGTGGAACCGTGCAGCATGTGTGCCGGAGCGATCGTTTGGGCACGGATAGAAAAACTCTATATCGGAACGATGGACCCCAAGGCGGGAGGCTGCGGCTCGGTATTCAATATCGTGCAGGAGCAGAAACTGAACCATCAAGTTGAAGTATTTGAAATAGAAGAAGGTTCGACCAAAACTCGTTGTCAGGAAATAGTGAGAGACTTTTTCAGAGAACTGAGGGATCTTAAGAAAAATACAAAAGAACAGAAATCGGAGGACACACAGAAATGAAAAGAATAGGCAGAATTCTCAGCCTTACTGTAATTTTGACAGTATTAGCAACAATGTTTTGCTTTGCAGCACCGGCCGGTGACGGGACCTTGGTGCTCAATGACACTTATCCAAAGGACGGGGCGACCGGAACCGCAGTGGAGAATATGGGCGTGAAGCTGTACTTTGATGCAACATTTACGCAGGAGAAACTCAAGAACGCGAATGAAAATACGGTAACGCTTTTGGACGAGCAGGGCAAGAAACTGCCGACGCAGGTTCTTTATTCCGTACAGGAACCGGGCGTTGTTTTGGTGCTGTTTGACAATACGAAGCAGACCGACGACGTCAAGATAAACCAAAACGAAGAATATACTTTTAAAATTTCCAAAGATTTCAGAGATGATGACGGAAATACACTGGGAAAAGAGGAAACCATTTCTTTCAAAACTTTGAATCAGAGTGCGAATATGGCAATCAATACAGCCATGATGTTTGGCGTGTTCGGAGTTATGATGATTATGACTGCAAGAAACGCTAAGAAGAAGGGTGAGCAGCAGAATCAGAAAGAAGAGAAAGTAAATCCATACAAAGAAGCAAAGAAGACAGGCAAATCCGTAGAAGAAATCGTTGAGAAAGATCAGAAAGAGAAGGCTAAGAGAGCTGCAAAGGCAGCGAAAAAGGCAGCCGCGGAAGAAGACGATGACGATTATTACGATGACGGAAATTACCATGTAAAAGGTCCTCGCCCAATCGCAGCGGCAGGCGGCAGATACATAACAGGGCGCAAGGCAATTGCAGAGGCAAAGAAGGCGGAAGAGGAAAGAAGAAAAGCGCAGAAGGCCAAAGCAAAGGGAAAAGGCAAGAAGAAATAGGAGTTTGAGATGCCGGGCCCGAAGATGCGAGAGATAAAAATCAAATCATATGCCAAGATAAATCTTGCTCTGGATGTAATCGGTTTGAGAGACGATGGATATCACATGCTTGAGACAGTGATGCAGAAAATCGGGCTTTCGGACGAAATCAGCATTAAGTGGCAAGAGAGCACTGAGGACGATTTTGGGATTGTCCTTCGTGCAGGGAAACCGTATCTGCCTACAGATGAGAGAAATCTTGCATACCGGGCAGCACAGCTTATGGCCCAAAAGGCAAATGTCCGCGGCAGGCTCGAAATACGGATTATAAAGAGAATTCCCGTTGCAGCGGGCCTCGGAGGAGGCAGTTCAAACGCAGCGGCGGTGATGACGGCATTGAACAAGCTTTGGAAGATGGACCTCAACACATGGCAGCTATGTAAGATGGGAGAGCAGCTTGGTGCTGACATACCTTTTCTCGTTCTTGTACACAACACGCGATACAGATGTGCTTTGTGCGAGGAAACCGGTGAGAAAATGACGGCACTGCGGCATGGCATGAGGAAGCATATTGTCCTTGCCAAACCGGCGTTTGGAGTCTCCACCGGAGAGGTTTTTAAGGGCATTGACTCGTGCGAACTCAAAGAGCGGCCGGATATAGAAGCTTTAATCGAGGGATTGAAAGACGGCACCGATGAAAAAATACTGTGCGGCATGGTTAATGTACTGGAAGAGTACACCCTGAATCACTATGCCGAGGTACGAAAACTTAAGGAACTGATGCAAAAGACCGAAGGGGTGCAGAAGGTTTTAATGAGCGGCAGCGGGCCTACGGTTTTCGCTGTTTACGGAACATACAAAGAAGCAAAGCGAGCATGTCTGCTGCTTAGGAAGCAAGGATATGAAGCTTATTGGACGCAAACGATACGGGATATGGAAATCGGAGGAAAGAAAGATGCTGAATTTTGATTTACAGAATCACAGACCGTTAAGGGAAATCGTATACGAAGAACTGAAAAGACAAATCATGATAGGTGAGATTCCTCCGGGAACCCGCATGATGGAAGTTGAGCTTGCCGATGACATGGGTGTGAGCCGCACACCGATAAGAGAAGCCATACGAAAGCTCGAGAAAGAAGGGCTGGTAAGTATCGAACCGAGAAGAGGTGCATACGCATCGGACGTGTCCATTAAAGATATGGTGGATGTGCTTGAGGTCAGAGAGTTTTTGGAAGGCATGGCAGCAGGTCTTGCAGCCAAGAAGATTACCGAGGAAGAAGTGGAGAGGATTAGGACTGCCACTGCCGCATACAAAAAAGCGGTTGAATCCGGAAACACTGAGGAGATTATTAAGGAAGACGAGATTTTCCATAAGCTTATCGTTGATTGCAGCGGCAACAAAACGCTGATTCAAATGATTAACCAAATCCAAGAACTGGCGCTTAGATTCCGATATATTTACTACGAAGATTTTTCCAGATATAAGAACATGCCTTACGAACATCAGGAAATCATGGATGCAATCGTAAGCGGCGATGCCGAAAAGGCAAGAGAGAAAGCCGATTCGCATGTCCTCAGACTGAAAGAATTCGTCGTAGAGCAAGGTGACAAAATCGTAAAAGGTCAAAACGCATAATGAAATGAGAAACCAAAAGGAAAGTTTAGGCTTTCCTTTTTTTGTGTCGGTTTTACGGCGAAATGAAGTGAATAAATCAGCACCTTTCGGAATAAATTGTAGCAAGACCAAGTTTGGAAAGGGGAAAAGCTATGACATACGAAAAGGAAATACCGGATTATGCGATGCTGCCTGCGAAAGAAATGGAAGAGACGCTGATAATTCCTGTGACCAAGGGAGCCGTTTACGCACCGATGCAGGTGACGAATATAACCGAAAAACCAAAGACGACGATTACCGTTGAGGAAGATATTCTTGTCCCGGACACCAAGCCGGATCTGGCGGAAATACTGATGGCTGACGGCAAAGCAACACTTTCTTCAAGGGAAATAAACCAAATCAATAAGGCAGACGACTACATAAATCTTTCCGGGGACATTGAGCTTGAGATGCTTTACCTGCCGGAAAAGCCCGAATCCTGCGGCGAAATCATATCCGTACAGACCAGAATTCCGTTTAAAGACCAATGGCACACATCGCTCGCACAAGGTGCGTGCATGGTAATGGAGTGTGAAATTGAGAAAATAGAGTACATGGTCATAAACGAACGAAAATACAGAGTCAAAGTTTCGCTCGCCATATATGCCAAAGAATATGCGGATAATAAAATAGAACTTTTTGAGGGAATCACCGATGAAGAAATTCAGACGCTGAAAGAAAAAATAGAAATCAGCAATGTTGCTCTTCGCAAGAAAGACACGCTTGCCATTCATGATAACATTGCAATAAAGGATGAGTGCAGAATTGAAAATATTTTGAAGCAGGATATCTGCGTCATCGAAAACTACAAGCAGGTGACCGGTGAGAAGGTTGTTATAAACGGCTTTATCTCAGTGAACCTATTATATGCGGCGGTCTGCGAAGATGAAAATTCGGACCCCTGTGCACTCAGGCAGGTTTCGGACAAAGTGGAGTTTACGCAGTTCATACCGATTTCGCAGATTAACGATGAGAGTGGCAGCTGCGTCAGCTTCGATTCAAGCGATTTGAAAGTTAAATTGGTTCAGGATGAGGAAGATGGTGAGGTTTTGCGCCTTGAAGGAGATCTGGTTACCTACATTGAGATATACCGGAATGTGCAGCGGGAAATTATTGTGGACGGATACCATCGGGAGAAAGACTTTATATGTGACTTTAAAGAGGAACACAGCAGAGCCATGGTTGGAACGACAGCGGGAGAATCGTCGGTGCGTGAGATTATTTCCCCGGAAAACACGGATGGTGATATCGAGAAGATTATATATACAAAGGCAGAAATAAGCGAATGTAAGAGTACGCCCGAACAAGGAAAAATCATGACGGAAGGCACGATACGAGTAAAAATGATATGCAGAACGCATGTACCGGAGCCGAGCAGCACGGGCCGCGTATTCTCACTGAAAGAGAACATTCCATTTAGAATCGTGACGGCAATGCCGCAGATCACAGGAGACGAGATCATCTGTGACCGCGTGTGTATCAAGGACTTTTGGGCCGAAAAGATTAACGGCAAGCAGATTGAGTTCAATGCCACGGTTGTAATAAACACCCAGGTAATGCGCGATGTACCGTTTAAGATTCCGATTAACCCGGCGTTTGAAGAAAAACCGATGAGGGAAGAAAAATCGAGAATGGTTATATATATAACCGGGGAGAACGACAGCATGTGGAGCATCGCAAAAAAATTCAAAACAACGATGGCGGCAATACAGGAAATAAACGAACTTGACAACGAATTAATCGCGCAGGGACAAAAATTATTAATCTTAAAATAATAAAAATTTAAGGGAATCCGGCAGGCAGGATGCAATCTGTTACTTGCCGGCTTTTCTTTTATAATTTTTTCATCGCAAAATTCAGAAAAATCTTAAACACATAAAACAATTACATAATTTACTTGTTTTAACCATGGAAATTTTGTGAAAAATGTTTAGACTAAGAAAGCGTAAGGGGATTTAATCGGATTTGTCAGAGAAAGTGAAACAATAAAAGAACGAAATCAGGTGGTGAACAAATGGAAACAAAAACCTTTACGCTGCAAATGCAAAAAAATGCCGAGTATATTTTTGAAAGGTACAAGGGACTCATCTACAAGATTGCGAGAGATATTCTCGATGACTCTTTGCTGGCAGAGGACTGTCTGCAAGAGGTTGTTCTGAAGCTCGCGCTGCTGCCGGGAAAAATAAACACGGACGAATATGAGTATCCAGATGCATTTGTGGCTATCGTCGCAAGAAACCAAGCCTTGGATATGCTGAAAAAGCAAAAGCGGGAACTGCCGACGGAAGATGTTGAACTCCAAAAATTATCAAATTTTGCAACGATCTGCAAAGAGGATCGATATTTCGTGGAAGAAAATGGGTTCACAAAGGAAATAAACGACTGCTTGAAGCAGATGACGCAAAAGGATCGGGATGCAATTATTTTGCGTGAAGTATATGTTATGCCGTATTTTGAGATTGCCCAAATAACGAATGAAAAGGTAAATACGGTTGAGCAACGTTTCCACAGAGCAAAGAGAAAACTAAAGGAAATGCTGCTCAAATACGAAAGAGAGGATTAATATGGATAGGAGAGAAAGAGTGGTAGACCGAAAAGCCGATGAAATACTAAAAAAATTCACAAGTGACATCGTGAAGATTTATGATGAAGAGGCAAAAGAGCTAATGCGGCAAGCGGAGGCGGAGGGCATGCCGGATATCAAACTGCACATCCGAAAGCCGGTCAATATAAGAAAGCGCATGCTTCGCATTGCGGCGATGTTTCTTGTCATCGTGTTCGTTGGCAGCATAGTAATTCCGGTACCGAAAGCAGATGCATGGCGCGTTTGGTGGCTCGACCTCTTGATGGGGGAAAACACGCAGGATATTGACGTCAACACCAATGACGATTTCAAGTACTATGTCTCCGAACTGCCGGAAGGATTTGTGTTCTACAAAGAAAAAAAGAATGAAAACAGATATATGATTCAGTATATGAATGAAGAAGGGAAGAGTATTTCATTCACACAGATAAAAAATAAGCTGGGCGAAAAAAATATTGACAACGAGTATACAAGATATACGAAAGAAATGATTGGAGACTTTGAAGTTTTAGTTGGATATGATTCTAAAAAAAATAAATTTGAATTTACCGTTGAGGATATCATTATATCCGTGAGTACGGATGCATCATATGAGATTGGCAAAGAATTCATAGAAAATATAAAAAAATTCAAGTAATTTTGTCAGATTTTCCTTTCTGAAACAGTTTAACTATGTGAAAGCAAATTTAAGGAAAGGATTGTAACCTATGAAAAAGAAATTATTATCGGTGTTATTAATTGTTTTGGTACTTGCACTCGGGATGCAGACAGAAGTTTACGCGGCGGAGAATTCGGAGATGTATACAGGCATAAGCAGCATCACTTCCACTATGGGAATATACGACTCCGTATTGGATTTTTCCGTGGATGTCGAGACTAGAGGAAGTGAATATGCGGATGCGGTAAGCATTGATGCAGAACTTCGAACGGTAGATGGTCGGTTTATCAAGGGCTGGAGCGAGGATCTAGAGGAATCGCTCTCCGACATATATACTTTTCAGAAGCGCAGAGCGGTGAGCGAGAGTGGCACATACTTCTTGCACTTCACCGTTTACTGCTACAAGGATGGAGTACTGCTTGATGAAGTAACGAAGGACTCTAAAACAGCAACTTATGTCAGATGATTCATATGAATACCTTAATAAAGTAGTGTGAAAGTGTGTGTTTCACGAAAAGGAGCCTCACATTAACGAGAAAGACCCGTTAATGCGAGGTCTCTTTATAATTGCATGCATAAAGACGAGGTGACATACGGCATGCCAGGCCCATGTATATTTTTCGGGATAGCGGTCCACAATCTTACTGACGGAGGTAAGATATGGACAAGAAGGGGAAATTTGAGAGAACCGTAATTATTCTCATGGTTATCGCACTTTGGATGCTTGCAGCATTGAACAGCTACATACCGGAGAAAGCGGAGCCGGCAGACGAGCATGAGGGAATTCTGCGATTCCATGTCATTGCAAACAGTGACAGCGCGAGGGATCAGGAACTGAAGCTGGGGGTAAGGGATTATGTACTCCCGAAAATAGAAAAGGAGATCACAAGCCGGATGACAGGAGCAGATGCGGATTGCGACATCGCAGAAGAATATGCCGAGCACAATCTTGAGCGCATCAAGAAGTGGGCACTGCGGTATGTCAGGGACAAGGGCTTTGACTATGATGTTACGACAGAAGTCGGGGTGAAAGCAATCCCTGCGAAGCAGTACGATGATTTGTACTTTCCGGCGGGCAATTACAAGGCTTTGACGATAACAATCGGAGAAGGGAAAGGGCAAAACTGGTGGTGTGTCGTTTTTCCTCCGCTATGTCTGATCGATTGTGAGAATTCGGAATACAAGGAGAAATTCGGCACGAATGCCAAAGACAGAATTGTGCTGAAATCCAAGATAAAGCAGATAATTGACAAGCACGAAAGCCAAGAGCCCAAAAACAAAAAACCAAAAGCGGCAAAATCCAAGTGATTCGCCGCTTTTGCCTTATCTTATATAGAAAGAAGAAAAAGAAAATTAAAACTTCTTGTACGCTAATTTCTTATGTTCTGTGAATTTCTTTTGTCTTGCGAGGCTGTCGCATTTCCCTTTGACGCCTCGAGAGTAACATCATACTTGAGGATATCGCCGTCACGCACGATTGTGAAAGTAACGGTATCTCCGACTTCATGCTTTTGGATTTCCTTAAGAAGCACAGCGGAACTTGTAACTTTTACATCATTGATAAAATATACAAGGTCGCCCGATTTGAGGCCGGCTTTTTTGGCACTTTTGCCGGTAACATCCTCGATATATACACCGGTTAAGTCAACCCCGTATTGCATTGCGTCGTTGGCATCGGTAAGATCCACAATCGTAATGCCGGCAACCGGTCTGTCAGCAACATAGCCGTGCTCGATCAGTGACTTTGCAACCTTTGAAACTGTGTCGGCAGGAATTGCGAAACCGAGGCCTTCAACATCAGAGCCCGAAGATTTGGCAACGACCATACCGATAAGATGACCGTATTGGTCGAAAAGTCCGCCGCCGGAATTACCCGGGTTGATGGATGCACTTGTCTGAATAAGAGACATGCTCTTGCCATCTATCGTTATTTCACGCTCCAAAGCACTTATGATGCCTTCTGTTGCGGTCCCCGAAAGAGTTCCGAGCGGATTCCCTATGGCAACTGCAAGGTCACCTACGGAAAGCGAAGTCATATCACCGAAGGATACCGGTGTAAGACCTGTTTCATCGACTTTGATTACGGCAACATCCGTCTGTGGGTCGGTTGCCACGAGCGATGCTTTGAGCTCTGTTCCGTTGTGGAGCGTTACCTTGATGCTGGATGCGCCGGAAATAACGTGATTGTTGGTGATGATATAACCATCTTCGCTGTAAACGATACCGCTGCCTGCCCCCTGGGTTACATACTGACCGAGCCAGCTGTCCGTAGACACCGATTCCGTCTCAATCGCAACTACGGAGTTTTCGTTTCGTGCAATGATTTCCTGGATGGAAAGCTCGCTTCCGGTTGCTTTTGCGAGATTGACATTTGTTGCGTTAATGCTCTTGGTCACACCCGAAACCCCGAAAACATTCGAAGCCAATGCGTAACCGCCGGCTCCCAGAGAAGCCGAAACGATGATGGCAAGAATCAGTACGATGACGAAGCTTTTCGTCGTCACATATCTTGGTTCCTTCTTTGGTTTATTATAGGCAGAGGCTCTGGGAGGCTCCGAATTATCCACATATTCGTTATAATCTTTTTTTTCGAAATCGTTCCAGTTTTCCATAAAATGACCTCCTTATCTGCTCTTTTCGATTTACAAGCAAATTATAATAATCTTTTGTGTTTTTTGTGTGTAAAAATAATGTGAAATATGATAAAATAAAATATTATTGCAGAGATGAAAATGTGGATATATATATTATGGAAAAAGCATACAAAGAATATACCCGTTGGTGCAGACAACGCTTGCCGGAAGACCTTGCGGCAGAGCTTTGTGCAATACGCGGAGATGAAAATGAAATATATAACAGGTTCTGTAAGGACATTTCGTTCGGCACATCCGGACTTAGAGCGAAGATGGGGGCAGGGAGCAATCGAATCAACTCGGTCACGCTTCGCAAGGCAAGCATAGGAATCAGCCGGTATCTGAACGAAAAGGGCACAAAGCCGGAACTTGTTATAGGATTTGACACAAGAAACAACTCAAAAGAATACGCAGAAATCGTGGCGCATGAATTTGCCGATAACGGTGTGGATGTTTATCTCTTCGGAGAGCCGACGCCCGTCCCCGTGGTTTCGTTTGCGGTCAGAGCCATGGGCGTTTCCGGCGGAATTATGATTACCGCCAGCCACAACACGCGGGAATATAACGGATACAAAGTTTACGACCACTTCGGAAATCAAATCGACGATAAGAAAGCACAGATTGTGGAAAAGTATATGCAGACCGCAGATCCTTTTGATACGCAGAGGCCGGAGGCAAAAGGCACGATTCGCAGAACGCCGGACAGTATAAAGGAAAAATACATGCAGGCATTGGAAGAAAATATGCCGCATTTAGATGAGTCGGGAAAAACCGCAGAGGCACTTGCCAAGCTGACAGTTTGTTATACACCGCTCAACGGAACCGGAATGAAGTATGTTCCGGATAGGCTGATGCGAATGGGGATGCTCGAAAAAAATATCATTACGGTCAAAAGCCAGTGTGCGCCTGACGGAAATTTTCTCACATGTCCCGCGCCGAATCCGGAATATGAAGAAACTTTCGCGGAGGCTCTCGAGGTGTGTCGTATGCAGGCGAAAAAACCCGAGCTGATTCTTGCGACGGACCCCGACAGCGACAGGCTGGGTGTGATGGTCCTTCGGGATGATGTAAAAGGTGAGTACGCAAAACTTTCCGGCAATCAGGTCGGGGAACTTCTCCTCGACTACGTCTGCAGCCATGCAGAGCCAAAGGAAAACCGGGTCGCATTTAAGAGTTTTGTGAGTTCCCCGCTTGCTGAGGACATTGCAAGGGAATACGGCGTGCGGCTAAAGAATGTCTTCACGGGATTTAAGAATATTGCTTTTGAAATGCAGAGACTTAAGGAAAATCCAAGTGAGGGAACCTTTCTTTTCGGTTTTGAGGAAAGCCTCGGATACCTTTACGGAGATTATACGCGGGACAAAGACGGCATCATGGCATCGCAGCTTATCTGCCTTGCTGCCGCGGAACTTGCATCGCAGGGAAAACGCTTGACGGATCGGCTGGAAGAGCTTTATCAGAGACATGGGTATCTATCGGCGCAAACCTTTGCTGCAGAGTATGAAAACGAGGCAGACAGAGAAAAAGCACTGCGAATCATGCAGAAACTGTTCAGCGGCGCACTTAAGACCGGTGAAACACAAAGAGAATATTGTTACAGAGAGAAAAACATGTACTGCGCCGACCTTAAAGGCGGACACAAACTTATCATAAGACCGTCCGGCACAGAAATGAAATTGAAAGTTTATATTTTTGCAAGGGATGCACAAAAGGAGAATGCGAAGCGTAAGGGAGAAGAAATCCGCGAGACGGTTTATGCGTATCTCAAGGAGTGCGGCTGTTTGTAAACAAAGGAGAAAAAATGAGCAAAGTAATTACAGGAATAGACCGCAGCGGTTCTTTTCGAGTTTATCTGACAATTTCAACCGATATGGTGGAAGAGGCGAGAAAAATACATGACACGACCCCGCTTGCATCAGCGGGTCTTGGAAGGGTTCTTACCGGAGCAGGTCTCATGGGCCTGATGCTGAAAAACGAAGGAGAGAAACTTACGGTGCTGTTTAAAGGTGACGGACCTGCCAGGCAGATTCTTGCCACCGCGACACAGGCAGGAGACGTAAAAGGGTATATTGCCAACCCCGATGTTGAGCTTCCGCTGACCCCGCAGGGAAAACTGGATGTCGGCGGGTCACTTGGAATCGGCGAACTCACGGTCATCAAAGACCTCGGGCTGCGTGAACCGTATGTGGGAACAATCGCACTGGTGGACGGTGAAATAGCGGATGACCTTACGGCATATTATTTCATATCCGAGCAGCAGAATACCGCAATTTCACTCGGCGTTAAGATTGACGTGGGCTGCACCGTAAAGGCCGCAGGCGGCATGATAATACAGATGCTGCCGGGTGCGAGAGAAGAATCCATAGATGCACTTGAAAAAATGATTTCGGATCTGCCTCCGATTACGACGCTGGTCGAAGAGACTGTATCGTTAAACAACGAGAAGTCGGACGAGGGAGTTCTGCAGGCGATGATGGATCGCATCTTCGGGCAGCTGCCGGAAGACTTTAAGGTTGAGACCATGGAATTTAAAGAAATGGGATGGCACTGTGACTGTTCGGAAGAAAGACTGGAACAGGTACTGATGACAATCGGCAGAGATGACCTCACGGAAATAATCGAAGAAGACGGAGAAGCGGAAATGGTGTGCCAGTTCTGCTGCAAGAAATACCATTTTGACAAGGAACATCTTGAAAGAATTTTGGAGGCTGTTAAATGAGTGAAAGAAATAAAATAAGACTTGGAATCATATTCGGAGGGAAATCCGGCGAGCATGAGGTTTCTCTGATGTCGGCGGCGTCCGTAATCCGCGCCGTTAACAAGGAAAAATACGACCTGGTATACCTTGGAATAACCAAAGCCGGAGAGTGGAAAATTTTCAAAGGAAGCGAAGATGCAATTGAGGACGGAAGCTGGATAAACGATGCACAGCCGTTTAATCCGGGAGACCTGAAGAGTGTCATTGACTTTGCACTGCCGATTATGCACGGACCGTACTGTGAAGACGGCAGAATACAGGGATTTTTTGAAATGATGGATATTCCTTACGGTGGCTGCGGAGTTCTCGCTTCAGCCGTCGCAATGGATAAATTGCTCGCAAGAGATGTTTTTATAAGAAACGGACTGCCGGTCTGCAGACATGTCGGTGTTTCGAGAAGTGACTACAACGATGATTCAGAAGCGGTTGCAAAGCAGATAGAAGAAACACTCGGATATCCGGCTTTTGTGAAACCGGCAAACATGGGCTCCAGCGTGGGAATCAGCAAGGCACATGACAGGGCATCTTTGCTGGAAGCACTTGCTCTTGCATTCAAATTTGACAAGAGAATCATAGTGGAGGAATACATAAACTGTCGTGAACTTGAAACCGGGATTTTGGGAAATGAGAGACCGGAGGCTGCTGTGGTCGGTGAAATTCTGCCTTCGGCCGAATTTTACGATTATACCGCAAAGTATTTGGACGGAGGAGCCTCCAAGCTTTGCATTCCGGCACAGATTCCGGAAGAAACAAGCCGCCTGATAAAAGAATACGCATGCAAGGCCTATGCGGCGATTGACGGAGAAGGCTTTGCGAGAGTGGATTTTTTCATCGACAAAGATACAGGGAAGGTATACTTAAACGAGATAAACACAATTCCGGGCTTTACGAAATTCAGCATGTTTCCGCTTTTGTGGGAGGAAGCCGGCGTGAAATACCCGGATACAATCGAAAGGATTATTGAATTGGGCTATGAAAGACATAACGCTAAAAATAATAGGTAGGCAATTATTTAAGGACAGAGAAGAGGAACAGATGGAGTTTGTGACGGACGGAAGACTGTATTTTCGCAATGGGGCTGCGTATGTGGTTTACGAAGAAAGCGGTGTTTCCGGAATGCCAAGCGGCAAGACTGTGCTCAAAGTGAAGGATGACACCGTAAGGATGAGAAGAGCCGGCGGTGAAGTTAACGCGGAGCTGTATTTTGAAAGAGGTAAGCGCTTCAGCAGCACCTACGATACGCCTTATGGTTCAATGGGTGTGGAAGTTCTTACTAATTTGGTTGAAAACGGGCTTGACACGGAAACAGGCAGCGGCAAAATCAGCATAAACTACGATGTGAGCCTCGAAGGGCTGGCTGAAGGCAAAAACCAATTAACAATAGATATTTTATAGACGAAGAAAGAAGAGGTGATAGAAATGAACAAAGTGGGCTTTGATGCGGAAAAATATATAGAGGAGCAATCCAAGTATATTTTGGAGAGAATAAATGCAGGCAACAGTGAGAGACTGTACCTGGAGTTCGGAGGAAAACTCGTCCATGACAAGCATGCAATGCGCGTGCTTCCGGGATTTGATGAGAATGCTAAGATTAAGCTTCTGGAAAAAATGCAGGATCAGGCGGAAATCATTATCTGCATTTACTCCGGCGACATCATCAACAGCAAAACCAGACAAGACTTCGGAATTACATATGATTTGGAAGTTTTGAGACTGATCGACATATTCAGAAAGCATAATCTTAAGATTAACAGTGTTGTCGTAACAAGATACGAGGACGCACCGGCTGTCAATATGTTTATCAATAAGTTAGAAAGAAGAGACATCAAAACCTATAAACATTTCTTCACAAAAGGATACCCGACCGATGTGGAAACAATCGTAAGCGAAGAGGGTTACGGAGCAAATCCGTATATCGAAGTCACCAAACCTCTCGTAGTTGTAACAGGACCGGGAGGCGGAAGCGGCAAGCTGGCAACCTGCCTTTCACAGCTTTACCACGAATACAAACGCGGCACGAAGGTTCGCTATGCGAAGTTTGAAACATTCCCGATCTGGAACATTCCGCTCAAGCATCCGGTAAACATTGCGTACGAGGCAGCAACGGCGGACCTCAAAGATGTCAACATGATCGACTCCTATCACCTCGAGGCATACGGAGAAATGGCGGTAAACTATAACCGTGACCTCGAAGTATTCCCGGTTGTAAAAAGAATCATAGAGAAGATTACAGGGGAGTCAGAGTATCAGTCGCCTACGGATATGGGGGTAAACCGCGTCGGATTTTGCATTACGGATGACGATGTGGTAAAGGAAGCTTCCGTTCAGGAAATAATAAGAAGATTTATGATCGCAAAGTGCGATTATAAGAAAGGTAAAATTACGGAGGATGCGCTCGAACGTTCGGAACTTCTGATGAAAGAAGTCGGAGCTTCCGAAGAGGACAGAAAGGTTGTAATCCCGGCAAGGGAATACGCCGAGGCAAAACGAAATCTTGACAAGAAGTACCTTAATGTGGTTGTTATGGCAATCGAAATGCCGGACGGAAGCATTGTTACGGGAAGAAGCAGCCGCAGAATGGTGGCTGCGGGGGCGGCCCTGCTGAACGCAGTTAAAAAAATTGCCGGAATCCCGGATGACTTGTATGTAATTGCACCGAATGTATTTAACAGTATTCAGCAGCTCAAGGGTGAAATTCTTCATCACGACAGGACAAGCCTCAATGTCGAAGAAATTCTTACGGCATTGTCCATTTCAGCGGAAACAAACTCCTGCGCAGATAAAGCGGTTAAGATGCTCGAAAAGCTCAACGGATGCAGGGCACACTGCACGGCAATCCTCAGCGAAAGAGACGAACAGACTCTCAGGAATATGGGTGTTGATGTGACTTGCGACCCGGAATATCTGACGACAAATTTATATTTTGCTTAAGAATGCACAACGCCGCCAAACGGGGAATTATTTTATTTGGCGGCGTTTCTCAAGTTCTTTTTGGTTTTGCTCTTTAATCTTGTCCCATTCGAGAAGTTTCTGAGAGTATTCAACAAGTCTGCCCTTGTTGAAAGGGGACAGCTGCCTGAAATTATCAATCAGCAGCTGACTGTTGTCTCCGTCGATTTGGGAATAGGTCATCTCACTCAAAAATTTGCTTAAATCAGGCTCGAAAAGCAAATCAATGCTAATCTTGTAAAATTTAGCGATAGCATACAGAGTATGTGCGTCGGGGGTGCGATTTCCCAGCTCATATTGTGCGTAAGATGAACGTGTAAGACCGATGTATTCGGCCACTTCGTTTTGGTTTACATCCTTGCTTGCCCTGAGAATTTTTAAGTTTTGCCCGAGGCGCTGCTGAGTAGAGAGTCCCATTTCAAAGTTCCTCCTTTTATCGAATACAATCTTTTCTAAACACACTTCATTTTCGTTCTCTACTAGTATAACTTCCTGACAATCTTAATTCTGACACAAAAACGAAAAAAGAACAGTCCTAAAGCAATTTTTATGCAAATTTTTAGCGTCCGTGTAAAGCACGAACAAAAAAACATAATAATTATCCGAAAAGGGTTTTCTTTTTGTTTTTTTGTGGTATAATTATGACATGGTTAAAGTTAATTTTTTAACAAAACATAAAATGAATTCAGATTCAAATATCACAAGGAGGCATTTTTAAATGAAAAAGATTGGTGTATTAGGTACAGGTACTATGGGTGCGGGAATCATTCAGGTTTTGGCACAGAACGGTTATGAAGTAGTAATGAGGGCAAGAAGAGAAACTTCCATAGAGAAGGGTCTTGCAACCGTTAAGAAGAACTTAGACAAGATGGTTGCTAAGGAAAGAATGACTGCTGACGAAGCTGCAGAAGTTTTCGGAAGAATCCACGGCTCTACAGATATCAACATCATCGCTGATGCTGACCTCGTAATCGAAGCGGCAACAGAAGATATGGAAGCAAAGAAAGCTCTGTTCGCAGAACTCGACAAGCTTTGCAAGCCTGAAACAATCATCGCTACAAATACATCTTCCCTGTCCATTACTGAAATCGCAGCAGCAACAGGAAGACCTGACAAGGTTATCGGAATGCACTTCTTTAACCCGGTTCCTGCAATGAAGCTCGTTGAAATTATCAAGGGACTGACTACATCCGAAGAAACGAAAGCAACAATCCTTGCTTTAACAGAAAAATTAGGAAAGACTCCTGTAGAAGTTGCAGAAGCTCCGGGATTCGTTGTAAACAGAATCTTAATTCCTATGATCAACGAAGGCGTTGGAATCCTTGCTGACGGCGTTGCAGATGCTAAGGGCATCGATACAGCTATGAAGCTTGGTGCTAACCACCCGATGGGACCTCTGGAATTAGGTGACCTTATCGGACTTGATGTATGCCTTGCTATCATGGATGTACTTTATCACGAATACGGTGATCCGAAGTACAGAGCACATGTTTTACTTAGAAAGATGGTAAGAGCAGGCAAGCTCGGAAGAAAGACCGGCGTAGGCTTCTACGACTACAGCAAATAAAAATTGATTTTTTCAGAGGACTTCGGTCCTCTGTTTTTATGAAAAAAGCTCCCGCCGCCGGGAGCTTTTTCGGTAAATAAAGATTAAAATCTCAATGATAAGCAGGTAAGGCTTCCGTCAATCAAACGGAATTCGTTGGTATCCATGAGGATTACAGGGTAGCCGAGGTCTTCGATGATTTTCTGTGTTTTCGGATAGCCTGCAGGTACGAGAACCGTGCCGTTGATATTCAGGCTGTTGACTGCATAAAGCTCGTCCGCATCAACCACGAAACGGTTAAAGCCTTTAAATGCTTCTTCTTTGTTCATCGTTTCCGTAACAAGCATATTGTTGTTTTCCAGATAGATAGCGAAATCCTTGAGGTGAAGTCCCTCTGTTACAGGTACTGTGGATGATGTGTAACCGAACTTTGTTACGATGTCATTGAACTGCTTTGCGCCTTCTGCGTTGGTTCTGTCTGAAAGCCCTACATAGAAATGATCGCCGACTCTCATAACATCGCCGCCCTCTAAAGTGCCCGGTGCTTCGATATGGAAAATCTGTTCTTCGTCATAGAATTTCCGAATGGTCTTGATGATTTCAAACTTTTCAGCATTTCTGGAGTCCGTTGCAGGGTTTGTGATGATTGCACAGCGTTCCATGACAACCGCAGGGTCTTCAACGAAGCAGGAATCCGGGAATCTTTCATCAGCCTCAAGGTCGGTCACTTCAAGTCCGAGGCTTCTGAGCGTTTCCACATATTTATCGTGCTGCTTGACAGCTTTCTCATAGTCAGGCGTGCCCTCACCGAACTGCGCGGTTGAAATACCGTTGATGAGTGCCTTGCAAGGCTTCTTCGTAATTGCTTTTGTAAACATTGGATATATCCCTCCTCGAAAAGATTTTTGTTTGACTTTTTATGTCCATAGCATATAATAAAATTAAAGATTTGTAAAACGCAAGTTTTTCATGTTTTCCATGATAAATACGCATATATGGAGGCTGTGAAATGAATTTCGGACAATATGAGGCATTTGTAAAGGCTGTCGAGGCGGGAACAATGACGCAGGCAGCAGAAGAACTGGGGTACAGTCAGTCCGGGCTTACGCGGGCACTGAGTTCCCTGGAAGAGGAATGGGGTGTGCGCCTTCTCATGCGAGGGCGTAACGGCGTGCAGCTTACCCCGGAGGGGGAAAGACTGCTTCCCGATATCCGGACGGTGCTTCACGACCAAAGAAGACTGGCAGAGCACATAGACGAAATCAACGGATTGCGGGACGGACTCATTCGGGTCGGGACCTTCAACAGCGTTTCGGCACAGTGGCTTCCGGGGATTATTAAGGAATTTCACGACAAACACCCGGGAATCCGTTTTGAACTCCTGCACGGAACGGACGCACAGATTGTCAGCTGGATTTCCGACGGGCGTGTCGATGTGGGCTTCGTTGCGTATCCGACCAAGCAGGAGCTTGAGGCGGACTTCCTGTATCGGGATCCGATTGTAAGTATTTTTGCGGAGGACGATCCGCTCGCATCGCTTCCGAAGTTCCCGATCACCATGCTGCCGGAACTGCCGTATATTGCGCTCAATGAGGGCGTCGAGGACGAAATTACCGCAATTTTGAATCAAAACAGAATTGAGCCCGACGCACGATTCATGGAGAGCGACGACCATGCCGTAATTGCTATGGTTGAGCAGGGGCTTGGGACGAGCCTCATGTCCATGATGATGCTCGAGGGATTTTCACGAAAGATAAAAGCGGTGCCGCTTGAGCCACCGGGATATCGAGATTTAGGAATTGCATGCCGCAGCCGGCAGCTTCTGTCAAGTGCCGCAGAAGCGTTCTACGAGTGTGCGTGCAAGTGGGTTTCCGGCTACAAAAAACTTGCTTTTTTCTTGTGAAAAGTATAAAATAAATTGATATGTTATTCTATTTTGTAATAATTCTATTTTGTTTAGCATTTCTTTAAATTCTATGAAAGGGGCAGCGAAATTCAGCGCTGCAAAAGGTGATATCCATGCCAAGAAAAAAAGTAACGGAAGAAATTTCTGAAGAAAAGATAAAAACAGTGCCTGTAGCAGAGAGACAGCCGGAAGAGGCTGAAGCGTCTGAGAGCGTGGCGGAAGAACAGGCGGAGCATAAGGAGACGCCGAAGGAAGAACGACCTGAGGTTGAAGGTATTCTGGAAATTCAGGAAGAAAACAATTTCGGTTTTTTGAGATTTTCCAATTTTCTTACGAGCGAAAAGGACATTTATGTGTCACCGACACAGATTCGCAGATTCAACTTAAAAACGGGAGATAAGATAAGAGGAATTACGCGGCTTCCGAAAGAGGGAGAAAGATTCGGAGCACTGCTTTATGTGGTTACGGTTAACGGGGATGAGCCGGGGGTGGCAATCCGCAGACCGGATTTTGACGATTTGACGCCTGTTTTTCCTTATGAAAGACTTAGACTGGAGGACGGAAGCAGAGAGCTTTCGACCAGACTCATTGATTTGATTGCCCCAATCGGCAAAGGTCAGAGGGGTTTGATTGTAGCGCCGCCGAAAGCAGGCAAAACCGTTCTTTTGAAGAAGGTCGCACACGCAATCGAAAAGAATTATCCGGAAATCGAACTTATTGTGCTTTTGGTCGATGAAAGACCCGAAGAGGTTACGGATATGAAACGGTCGCTTACGAGGGGAGAAGTTATATACTCTACCTTCGACGAACTGCCTGCGCATCATGTAAAAGTTGCGGAAATGGTTCTTGCCAGAGCACAGCGCCTGGTTGAACACGGCAAAGATGTGGTAATATTATTAGATAGTATAACAAGACTTGCCAGAGCCTATAATATGGTGGTTCCGGCATCCGGAAGAACGCTCAGTGGCGGACTTGACCCGGGCGCACTTCACAGACCGAAGAAGTTTTTCGGTGCTGCAAGAAAGATGGAAGAGGGCGGCTCGGTAACGATCCTTGCCACAGCACTTGTGGAGACGGGCAGCCGTATGGACGATGTAATCTTTGAAGAATTCAAGGGTACCGGCAACATGGAACTTCATCTCGACCGCAGACTCAGCGAAAAGCGTATCTTCCCTGCAATCAGCCTGAATAAATCCGGAACAAGAAGGGAAGATCTGCTGATGGATCAGGATGAGCTCGAAGCTGTTTGGGCGATGAGAAGAGCGATGTCGAACCGCGATTCTCAGGATGTGGCGAGTGAGATTATCGATAATCTGGCACACACGAAGACAAACAAAGATTTTGTTCAGGTAATTAAGAAAGTATTGATTGACGACTAATCGAAGACAGAGAGAAATTGAATGGATTTAAAAAAAATATTTTTGAAAGATGCCTGCCCCACATCCATAGGCGGTCAGGCAATAATGGAAGGGATTATGATGCGCGGGCCGAAGAGAACCGCCATCGCAATCAGACTGCCGGACGGCAGAATCCATATGAAGACGCAGCCGACTCCGCAGGGAAACAAGTGGGGCAGGATTCCGCTTATCCGAGGGGTTGTGAATTTTGTGGCGTCTTTGGTTTACGGTACGAAAGTGCTTATGTACTCCGCAGAGATACTGGAAAAGTATTATCCGGAAGACTATCAGAAAGATAAATTTGATATTTGGGTTGAAGAACATCTCGGCAAGGAGAAGGCTTGGAACTTCTTGATGGTTCTTTCCGTAATCCTTGCGCTCATAATGTCAATCGGCATATTCATGCTTTTGCCGACGGCAGTTGTGGGGTGGTGTGCGGCCCTGACCGATAACATTCTGATTTTGAACTTGATTGAGGGTGTTGTAAGAATCCTGATTTTTGTGCTGTATATTCTTCTAATTTCAAGAATGAAGGATATCAAGACCGTATTTCAATATCACGGTGCGGAGCACAAGACGATTCACTGCTTTGAAAACGGACTTGAACTCACTCCGGAAAATGCACAGACATTTTATACATTGCACCCGAGATGCGGAACGAGCTTCCTCATGTTCGTAATGGTGGTAGCGATACTGGTGCATGTTTTCATGGGCTGGCCGAATGTATGGCTGAGAATGCTCACCCGTATTTTGGTGCTCCCTGTGATTGCCGGAATTTCATATGAACTTTTGAAATGGGCGGGAAGAAGCAATAATATCGTTGTTGAAATTTTGAGCATGCCGGGACTTTATCTGCAGAAACTTACCACTGCAGAACCGGACTTGAAACAGCTTGAGGTTGCGATTGCATCGGTGAAGGCGGTTCTCAACGACGGTGATGATGTGCCGTATTTTGAAGGGATCTGCGATCTCGAAGGAAGGCTTGTGGAGGCGGACATTCCGGAAACACAGGAAGACCCTGCGGAGGAAGAAAAATGAGTTTAACGTTAAAAGAACTTATAAAAATCGGACAGACGCAGCTTGAAGAGGCAGGGGTTGCGGATGCAGCCATCGACGCCAAGGAACTGTACTGCTTTATGATGGGGTATGACAAAGTTGCACTTATGATGCACTGGCAGGATGTACTCCAGGATAATCAGTGTGAGGTCTATTTCGATTTGGTGCAAAGAAGAGCGCAAAGGACACCGCTCCAGCACATAACCGGCGCGCAGGAATTTATGGGACTTTCGTTCAAAGTAAATGAAAACGTGCTGATCCCGAGGCAGGACACTGAGACCATGGTCGAGGATGCAATCGAGCTTGTTGCCAAAGGCACGCTTAGGCAAAATGCGTATTTAAAAGACAAAACGATGAAGCCGGCGGCGGAAATTCTTGATCTCTGCTGCGGAAGCGGAGCAATCGGAATTTCCCTTGCAAGCCGCCTTCCGAAGGCAAAGGTCACATGCTCGGATATCAGTGGTGAAGCACTTGAAATTGCAAGGAAGAATGCTTCGCAGAACGGATGCAGAGTTAAATTTATACAGAGCAATCTTTTTGAATCAAAGGCTTTTGCGGGAACGTTGGGAAAGAAGAAGTTTGACCTTATAATCAGCAATCCGCCGTACATTGAAAGCAAGGAAATCGATGTGCTTGAACCGGAAGTCAGAGACCACGAACCCAGGCTTGCACTCGACGGTGGCGAAGACGGACTTGATTTTTACAGGATAATCGCAAGCGAGGCAGCAGCTCACTTAAAGAAAAACGGATGCCTGATGCTTGAAATCGGATATAATCAGAAAGATTCTGTCAAAGACATTCTCAGGCAGACCGGGGCGTATGACAAAATCATAGGACTTTCGGATTTGACAGGAAAAGACAGAATCGTTGTTGCATCACTGAAAACAGAAGAAAAGAAACGAGGGTAAAACAGATGAAAATTTTGCTTATTACAGGAAGTCCGCATAAGAACGGCACGACTGAGGTTCTTGCGGCGGAATTTATAAGAGGTGCGCACCAATCGGGGCATGATGTGATAAGATTCGACGCAGCACATAAGGATGTGCACCCTTGCATCGCATGCGAGAGATGCCATAGTGCGGTTTCCGCATGCACTTTCCGTGATGACTTTGATGAGCTCAAAGATGAAATTATCGAGGCGGACGCAGTGGTTTTCCTGTCGCCGATTTACTATTATGGAATGACCGCACAGATAAAGACGGTAATCGACAGATTTTATGCAATCGATTCTCAGATTCACAAAAACAAGAAGACTGCACTCATGCTTGCATTTGCGGATACTACGATGGAATCGGCACAGGGGGCGCTTGCAAGCTATTACGGAATGGTCGATTATTTGGAATGGGAAATCGTGGATGTGATTGCGGCAGGAAAGAGCCAGACGCCGGAAGACATTTTGAATACAGATTTTCCTAAGCAGGCATATGAACTCGGCAGGAAGATTCTCGGAGAAGTGAAGCCCGAGGAAGACGAAAAAACGGTAACGAGCCTGAACGATTTGGTGGCAAGGCTTGCAAACTTCTCGCAGTTTGCGGAAGAAGCCCTGAAAGAGACAGAAGAGAAGGATGTTTTTCTTGATTCCGCAGATTTTCTCGAATAGAAAAAAACATCTTGATTTTTCGAGCGCACTATGGTATAGTATAAGGGCTGTAATGGATTTACGGCAATACCCAAATATGCAAAGGCAGGCAGCCTGAGCAGGAAAGGAAGACGAACATGAAGGAAGGAATCCATCCTGATTATAAGGAATGTAAAGTAACTTGCGCATGTGGTAACACTTTTGTTACGAAGTCAACTAAAGAAGAATTAAGACTTGATGTTTGCTCAGCTTGTCATCCGTTCTTCACAGGTGCAGCTAAGATGATCAATCGTGGCGGCCGTGTTGAAAAGTTCAAGAACAAATACAAACTCGACTAATAATCAGACGAAAACTAAACCGAAATTTTATATTTCGGTTTTTTTATGATAGGAGAATGAAATGTTTGATAAACTGGATTTCATATTAGAAAAATACGAAGAACTTTCCATGAAGGTTTCCGACCCTGATGTAATTAACAATCAACCGGTTTGGCAGAAGCACATTAAGGAAATGGGCGAAATGGAACCAATCGTAAATAAGTACAGAGAATACAAAAAGGCAAAGGAAAGCATAGCGGAGGCAAAAGAGATGCTTGAAATGGGCGACGAGGAACTTCGCGAGCTGGCAAAGATGGAAATTGCCGAGTATGAGGACGAAATCCCAAAGATGGAAGAGGAGCTGAAAATTCTCCTTCTCCCTAAGGATCCTAACGATGAGAAAAACGTTATTCTCGAAGTCAGAGCCGGAACAGGCGGAGATGAGGCGGCGCTTTTTGCACAGGATCTTCTCAGAATGTACCTTCGTTACGCAGAAAGACGCGGTTGGAAGGCTGAAATCATGGATTCGAATACCACAGATATCGGTGGAATCAAAGAGGCCAGCGTTCTTATCAAAGGTAAAGGTGCATATTCCAGATTGAAATATGAATCCGGCACGCATCGTGTACAGCGTGTACCGGATACGGAAAGTGCCGGCAGAGTTCATACTTCGGCGGCAACGGTAGCAGTTCTTCCTGAAGTGGATGATGTCGAGGTTGAAGTCAATCCGAATGATGTCAGAGTTGATGTATACCGCTCCTCCGGAAACGGTGGTCAGTGCGTTAATACCACGGACTCTGCGGTTCGACTTACGCATATTCCGACAGGTCTTGTGGTAACCTGCCAGGATGAAAAGTCCCAGATTAAGAATAAAGAAAAAGCTTTCAAAGTTTTGCGTTCCAGACTTTACGACATGAAACTGCGTGAGCAGAATGCGGAAATCTCCGAGCAGCGTCGCAGTCAGGTAGGCTCGGGAGATAGAAGCGAGAGAATCCGTACTTACAACTTCCCGCAGGGAAGAATTACGGATCACAGAATCGGAATGACGATTTATAAACTTGACAACTTCCTCGACGGTGATATCGACGAAATAATAGATGGACTGATTACAAGTGATCAGGCCGAAAAGATGAAAAATTTTTAATAATAAAGAAGACAACAGAAATGTTTACAAGAATTTTCGGGACAACAACTGAAGAAATAAAACAGGCGGCAGAGATTATTAAGGAAGGTGGACTTGTTGCCTTTCCGACGGAAACCGTTTACGGCCTCGGAGCGGATGCTCTGAATGCGGAAGCGGTGGGCAAGGTGTATGCCGCGAAAGGCAGACCGTCTGATAATCCAATGATTGTGCATATATCGTCAAAAGACGATGTGCTAAAACTGACGCCGGAAATAACCGAGGATATGCAGGAACTCATGGACGAATTTTGGCCGGGGCCCCTTACCATGGTAGTTCCGGCACTCGGAATTATACCAAAGGTTACGACTGGCGGACTGGATACCGTCGGAATAAGAATGCCGAGTGAGCCTGCAGCGGCGGAACTCATAAGTGCAGCGGAAACCCCGATTGCGGCGCCCAGTGCGAATCTGTCGGGAAAACCGAGTCCGACAACTTATCAGCATGTCGTGGATGACCTTGACGGCAGAATTGACGGGATAATTGCCGGGGGAGAATGCAAAGCGGGAATCGAATCCACGGTTGTGGATATGACAGAGGAAACGCCGGTGATACTGCGACCGGGCATGATAACGGCCGAGCAGCTTTCACAGGCACTTGGAAAGACTGTCGGTATTGACCCGGCATTGCTTGAAAAACCGGACATCTTTAACAACGGCGGACTTTTGCAGACCGACGCTTCGTTCAAGCCAAAGGCACCGGGAATGAAATACAAGCACTATGCTCCGAAAGCGGAAATGATAATTTTTCAGGGAGAACCGGAAAATATAAAACTTGCGATGGCCGAAGAAAAAATAAAAAGAAATTTTTTCGGTCAAAGAGTGGAAATAATCGTTTTTGATAATGAACATCCCGAAACTGCGGCGCACGAGTTTTTTGCAAGACTTCGTGAATGCGACAAGAAAAATGTCGATGTGATTTTGGCAGCGGCACTCAGAGAAGACGGGATCGGATTTGCGGTGATGAACAGAATGTTCAAATCTGCAGGATATAATATTAGGGAGGTTTAGCACATGAAAATTGCAGTTGCGTCCGACCATGGCGGATATCTACTTAAAGAAACAGTAAAGAAGCACTTGGAAGACAGGGGGATTGAAGTACTGGACCTCGGAACACATTCGGAAGAATCCGTGGATTATCCGGTTTACGGCAGACTTTGCGGGGAAACCGTGGCAAACGGGGAGGCAGACCTCGGAGTGGTCTGCTGCGGTACCGGAATCGGAATTTCTATTGCGGCGAACAAGGTAAAGGGAATTCGCTGTGGACTTTGCACTTCGGTTGAGATGGCTCATCTGACCAAACAACACAATAACGCGAATATTTTAGCGCTCGGAGGCAGAACGACTGCGCCGGAACTTGCGCTTGCGATTGTCGACGAGTGGCTGGATACCGAATTTGAAGGGGGCAGACATCAGAGAAGAGTCGATATGCTGAACGAAATGTAAAAAAATTAATTTATATATATTATTAAAGGAGAAAAATAATGGGAAATGTACTGGTATTTGATCATCCGTTAATTCAGCATAAGGTTACACTTATGAGAAAGACAGAAACAAACAACAAGGAGTTCAGAGAACTCGCGAAGGAAGTGGTTACTCTTATGGGATATGAAGCGACGAGAAATCTTCCGCTCATGGATGTGGAAATTGAAACGCCGATTTGCAAAACTACACAGAAAATGCTCAAGGGCGAGGATATTGCAATCGTTCCGATTCTCAGAGCAGGACTTGGATTTGTAGACGGGATGCTTGCGCTTTATCCGAACGCGAAGGTTGGTCATGTAGGCCTTTACAGAGACCCTGAAACGCATACACCGGTGGAATATTACTGCAAGCTGCCGAAGGATATCGAAAAGAGAACGATTTTTGTAGTTGACCCGATGCTTGCTACGGGCGGATCGGCAATCGATGCAATCAATTCCATCAAAGCACGCGGCGGCAAAGACATCATTTTCATGTGTCTTATCGCGGCACCGGAAGGAATTGAAGCACTTCAGAAAGCACACCCGGATGTTGACATCTATATTGCACAGCAGGACGAAAGACTGAACGAACATGCATACATCGTTCCGGGCCTCGGCGATGCCGGCGACAGATTATTTGGAACTAAGTAATTCACGGAGGAAAATAATGAAATTTGATTTTATACCGGACAGCGTAAGTCATTTTGACAACGCTTACGATGTTTTGAAAGAAAGAGGATTTATCGAACAATCCACAAACGAAGACGAGATCCGCAAGCTGCTGCAGAACGAAAAAGTTAAGTTCTACATCGGTTTCGACCCGACGGCGGACTGCCTGCACGTAGGACATTTCATGCAGGTCATCATTATGATGTATATGCAGAAATACGGACATACTCCGGTCGTTCTGATCGGCGGCGGTACGGGAATGGTTGGAGACCCTTCCGGACGTACCGATATGCGTAAGGTTATGACGATCGAAACAATTGAAAATAACTGCAACCAATTCAAAAAGCTTTTTGACAGATTTTTGGACTTTGATGACGAGTGGGAATATGTAGGAAACGAAGGCGTTTACACGCCGGGACACCAGAATAAGGAACCGGAAGCGGGCAAGGCGGTTGCCGTAAACAACGCAAGATGGCTGCGCCCGCTGAACTACATCGATTTCCTCAGAGAAATCGGCACGCAGTTCAATATCAACACCATGCTTCGTGCAGAATGCTTCAAGCAGAGAATGGAACGCGAAGGCGGACTCACGATGTTCGAGCTGAACTATATGCTGATGCAGAGCTATGACTTCATGGTTATGGCGCGTGACTTCGACGTGAAAATCGAATTCGGCGGCAACGATCAGTGGTCCAACATCATCGGAGGCGTGGATTTAACTCGCAAAATGGCAGGAAAAGAAGTTTACGGCATGACTTTCTCTCTTTTGACGAATTCCGAAGGTCAGAAGATGGGCAAGACTGCGAAGGGCGCTTTATGGCTCAACGCAGAAAAGACAAGCCCGTACGAATTTTTCCAGTACTGGAGAAATGTTGCAGATGCTGATGTTAATAAATGCTTGAGAATGCTGACATTCCTTCCGATGGACGAGGTAAACAGACTTTCTGCTTTGGAAGGCGCTGAAATCAACCATGCGAAGGAAGTACTGGCTTACGAAGTTACGAAGCTGGTGCACGGCGAAGAAGAAGCGAAGAAAGCACTCGACGGTGCGCGTGCGGCATTCGGCAGCGGCGGAGACATGGCGAATGTTCCGACCACCAAGATGCCTCGCGAGAAATTTGAGGGTGAAGGTGTCGGCATTGTTACACTGATTAAAGAACTGGGTCTGGTGCCGAACACAAGCGAAGGCTTCAGAACCATCGAACAGGGCGGTCTGACTGTGGCAGGTGAAAAAGTCACCGACAGAAAGATGAATGTTACCTGCGATATGTTTGATACAGACGGAAAGCTTTTGATCCAAAAAGGTAAAAAGAAATTCCATATGGTAGAATTAGGATAGGGAAAAATAAAATCGGGCTTTGGAATTATAAAAAAAGCCTTGCATTTGCAAGGCTTTCGCTATATAATAGTATGGCACGATTGTGCAGGCGGGCGCAGGATGGGAATCCGTCCGGGACCCGAAACTAATATATTTAGTATATCGAAAAAGATTTCAGGCATCCGCCCGAAATCCCAGTAGACAAAGCCGAAAAAGATTTTCTTCGTGCCCTGCGATGGCGCGGAATGTGCGGAAGACCGCATGGAAATCCCAGTAGGCGGAAAGGAAAGAAAATGAAATCATTCATCGCAAAACCTGCAGAGGTTGAACGTAAGTGGTACGTTATCGATGCAGAAGGCAAGACTCTCGGAAGACTTGCATCCGAGGTTGCTTCCATCCTTCGCGGAAAGAAGAAACCGATCTACACACCGCATGTTGACTGCGGCGACTATGTAATCGTTATCAACGCTGAAAAGGTTGAGGTTACAGGCAAGAAGAGAAAAGAAAAGATTTACAAGAGACACACAGGTTATCCGGGTGGACTTCGCGAAATCACATTCGAAAAACTTCAGGCTAAGAAGCCGGATGAAATCATCAGACACGCTGTAAAAGGCATGCTTCCTGATGGAAAGCTCGGCAGACAGATGTACAAGAAGTTAAAGGTTTATGCAGGCGCAGAGCATCCGCATACTGCACAGCAGCCGGAAACTTGGGAATTCTAAGGAAAGGGAGGAATAGACAATGGCAAAGATTCAATATCAAGGAACAGGCAGAAGAAAAAGTTCAGTTGCTAGAGTTAGATTAATCCCTGGAACTGGAAAGATCACTGTTAACAAGAAAGATTTAGAAGATTATTTCGGAATGGAAATCGTTAAGAGAGAAGTTAAGAGACCTTTCGAAATCGCAGGCTGCGAAGGTAAGTTCGATGTTATCGCAACTGTACACGGCGGCGGATTCACAGGTCAGGCAGGTGCTTTAAGACACGGCATCGCAAGAGCTCTCTGCGCAGCTGATAAGGAAGCTTACAGAGCTCCGCTTAAGGCTGCAGGATTCTTAACAAGAGACCCAAGAATGAAAGAAAGAAAGAAATACGGACTCAAGAAAGCAAGAAGAGCAAGCCAGTTCTCAAAGCGTTAGTCCGCAGATTTTCGAAAACTTTCGAGAAAAAAAGTTCATACAAGACTTTTCAAGATGCTGTCCGCATGGGCAGCATTCTTTTTTGCAAAAAGCAAATTGAACAAATGTTTTTTATATGGTATAATGTAGATACAGTTAAACAAAAAGCATAGAAAGGAAGACGAAGATGAGCGATTTCAGAGAAAACGAACAGGGCACACCGAATGCGAATGTAAAACCGATGACTTACGGACTTCGCATGAACAAAATGAACAAGCATATTTTTGTGTGGATCGGAGCCTTCTTATTCGGCGAACTTGGGGTTGACAGATTTATGAGAGGGCAGATAGGACTGGGCATTCTTAAGCTTGTAACAGTGGGAGGCCTCGGAATCTGGGCTTTTGTTGACTTTATCATTGCACTTATAAAAGTGTACGGTGGGGACTTTTCGCAGAGCGAAGAAGTTATTTTCTACAATGGGAAATACGCAAAGTAACCCAGGGCTTTAAGAAATGAGTTTATGCAGGCGTTTTACAAGAAACAGGGCGCCTGCTATTTTTATTGCGTCAAGCGGTATGAACGGGAACACACAGGAAACCAGGCCGACCCATAAGGAGGTTTTCATCAGAATCACATACCAGATTGTTCCGAAAGCGTAGCATGCAAGCACGCCCAGTGCCATAAAGAAAGCAAGACGGAGAGTCGGGTGCTTGGCCGCCTTGGAAGTCACCGAAGAGCCGATTCCTGCAACCGCCGCACACAGGACATAGCCTACGATATAGCCGCCCGTAGGACCGGCAAGCGTGCCAAGTCCTGCACCAAAACCTGCAAAAACGGGCACACCGACCGCCCCGATCAAAATGTAGATTATGAGGCTGAGGGCTCCGTATTTACTGCCGAGCAGGCCGCCCGCCAGAAGCACACCCAGAATTGCGAGATTGATAGGCACCTGTGTGAATGGCAGAGGAATGGAAATCCATGAGCAGACCGCAACCACCGCAGCAAAAATGCCTGTTAGAACCAGTTTGTACAGATTTGAATTTTTTGTATTTGAGTAGTTTTGTGTATTTGTTTTCATTTGTGTTTAAACCTTTCGTATGCTGATTTCTCCCGATGTCAGCGTCTGCATCTGACGCGACATGCGGCCTTCAAGATATTCGACAACAAGTCCGCCGTTTTCGTCAATATCAATGGCGCGAGCTCTGATGCCGTCGTGCAGCCGCTCGCCCGGGCGGCCGATTTGGCGGGCAATTGCAGGATTGTAAATCAAAATCTGCTCCCCTAAGATGAAGGAGCGGTTTTTGTATTCACGCAGGATTTTGGACTGATCAAAGTTTGCAATCATTTCAAAGAACCGGTTGCAGAAAGATGCAATCAGTTTATTGCGCGTAAAGCTGCTTGTATCCTGCTCTAAGCAGGCGGCGATATCACGGATTTGCTCCGGAAGGTCGCAGGAGAAACAGTTGATGCCGATGCCTACGATGATTTTTTGAATTCTTCCGCTCTCAAAATTACTCTCGGCTTCCGTCAGAATGCCCGCAAGTTTCCTGCCGTCAAGATAAATATCGTTGACCCATTTGATTTTCGGACGCAGACCCGCGACATCTTCGATTGCGCGGCATGCCGCAACGGCGGAAAGCGTTGTGACAAAGAGCGATTTGTCCAAGTCAAAATCCGGTTCAAAAGCAATGCTCATGTAAATACCTTTTTCCGCCGGCGAATAAAAACTCCTGCCGAGCCTGCCGCGTCCTGCAGTCTGCTCTGATGCGATGATGAGCTGCGGCGTTTTGCACGCCTCGATTTTTTTTGCATAATTGTTGGTGGAATCTATTTTATCAAAAACATGTATACTGCAAGGGTATTTAATCTCATCTGCCAAGACATCTTTGCTTATGATGTCGCGTTCAGCGGCAAGACGGTAACCCATACCCGCCTGACTTTCCACTTCAAACCCCTGCTCCTGCAGAGATTTGACAGCTTTCCATATTGCGTTTCTTGAGACTCCCAAGCGTGAGGCGATATCCTGCCCGGAGACAAAGCTGCCGTTTTTTTCGTGCAGGAGCGCAAGCAGAACGGTTTTCGTAGACATTGCATGTAATTCCTTTCTCTTTTTGTTCGACATCGTTACACAAAATGTGACGAGAATAGTATATCTTAGACAAAACATGATGTCAACCGATATTTTTAGATGGGTGACGAACGCCAAAATGCCGTTAAAATCCATGTGTGAAGCTTGTTTTCACAAGGATTTCACTTTAATTCGCATTGGATAGATGATATAATGGAGAAGGTCTTTTATTTGGGGCCGATTTTGTGATGTTTAAAAAAGGAAAGGAAAGAAATGTACAAAATACTTGCAATCGTTGTTTTAATTGGGTTTTCAGCATATTTTTCGGCATCGGAAACAGCATTTACTTCCGTCAACAGAATTCGAATCAAGAATCTTGCCAATGACGGAGACAAGAAGGCGAGAGCGGTTCAGGAACTTTCTGAACGCTATGATGATCTGCTTTCGACGATTTTGGTGGGTAATAATATTGTAAATATTGCAACCTCCGCAATCGCGACCGTGCTTTTCATGGAGATGTATCCGCTTTACGGGGCAACCATTTCGACCATTGTGGTTACCATCGTTGTACTGATTTTCGGAGAAATCTCGCCCAAGAGCTTGGCGAAGGAAAATCCCGAAAAGTTTGCCATGGCATCGGCGCCGCTCCTGAAACTGTTCATGCTGCTGTTTGCACCGGTGAATTGGCTGTTCAAGGGATGGAAGAAATTCCTTGCACTGATGTTCCACACGGACGAAATCAAGCCGATTACGGAAGATGAGCTTTTGACGATTGTGGAAGAGGCGGAAACCGAAGGCGGAATTGACGAAGAGCAGAGTGAGCTGATTCAGAATGCAATTGAATTTAATGAGCTGGAAGCTTGGGATGTTCTTACGCCGAGAGTAGATATCAAAGCGGCGGAAATCGACGCTCCGCTTGAAGAAATAGAAGAACTTTTCCTTTCAACAGGATTTTCGCGTCTGCCGATCTATGAGGATGATTTGGACAGCATCGTGGGAGTGCTTAATCAGAAGGATTTCCACAATTACATAAAAGGCAAGAACACACCGGTTTCGGAGTATGTCAAGCCGGTCATCTTCGTTGCGGGTTCCATGAAGATTTCACAGCTGTTGAAAAGACTGCAGATGGGAAAAACCCATATCGCCATCATCGTTGATGAATACGGCGGAACTTCGGGTCTTGTGACAATGGAAGACATTATTGAGGAACTTGTCGGCGAAATCTACGATGAGCATGATGCAGTTGCACTTCAGGATATTGTTCAGCAGCAGGATGGATCATACCGCGTGCTTTGCGGAACGAACCTGGACAAAATGTTCGACTTCTTCGATGTGGAAGAAGAGGTGGATGCGACTACGGTAAACGGCTGGGTTGTGCTGCAGCTTGATAATCTGCCGAAGGTGGGAGACAGCTTCGTATACGAGGCTGATTATAAGCGCTTCGAGGTTAAGGTTACGAAGGCTGATGCAAGAAAAGCTTTGGAAATAAACATGACGGTAACGGAGTTACCGCGTGATGAATAAAGAAAGGGGAATACCGAATGGGCTTAATGGAAAAAATCTTTGGTGACTTAAACACCAAGGAAGTAAAAAAATTGGAAAAAATCGCAGACAGTGTCATTGCACTTGAGGACAGCATGTCAGTTCTTACAGATGATGAACTGAGAGGTAAAACGGCAGAATTCAAAGAAAGGATTGCAAACGGCGAAACTTTGGATGACATCCTGCCGGAGGCTTTTGCGGTGTGTAGGGAAGCAGCGTGGAGAAGCGTCGGAATGAAGCACTTCAAGGTACAGGTTATCGGTGGTATCGCACTTCATCAGGGCAGAATCTCCGAAATGAAAACAGGTGAAGGTAAAACCTTGGTTGCTACTCTCCCGGCATATCTGAATGCGTTGGAAGGAAAAGGCGTTCATGTCATCACAGTTAATGACTACTTGGCAAAGCGTGACGCGGAATGGATGGGAAAAATCTACACCTTCCTCGGCATGACGGTTGGCTGCGTAATTCACGGAATCAGTGACAGGACAAGAAAAGCGGCATACAGAGCCGACATTACTTACGGAACGAACAACGAATTCGGGTTTGACTATCTGAGAGACAACATGGTTATCTACGCTGACCAGCTTACGCAGCGGGATCTGAACTATGCGATCATCGACGAAGTTGACTCCATCTTAATCGATGAAGCAAGAACACCGCTCATCATTTCCGGACAGGGAGATGACTCCACCGACCTTTATCGCATCGCAAACAAGTTCGTGAACACTTTGCGCGAAGGCGAGGATGCGGATTATACGATTGAAGAAAAGGAAAAGAGAGTCAGCCTTACCGACGAAGGTGTTAACAAGGCGGAGAAATTCTTTGATATTGAAAACTTTGGTGATCCGGAAAACATGGAAATCAACCATCACGTTGTCGAAGCGTTGAAGGCAAAAGCAATTATGAAGAAAGACGTTGACTATATCGTTAAAGATGGTGAAATCGTTATCGTTGACGAATTTACAGGTCGTCTGATGTTCGGAAGAAGATACAGCAATGGCCTGCACCAGGCAATCGAAGCCAAAGAAGGCGTTTTGGTTCGTTCTGAATCAAAAACACTTGCGACAATTACGCTTCAGAACTATTTCAGAATGTATAACAAGCTTGCCGGTATGACGGGTACCGCGAAGACAGAAGAGGACGAATTCCGTGAAATCTACAACATGGATGTAGTTGTGATTCCGACGAATAAGCCGGTAATCAGAGAAGACCTTGACGATGCGATTTTTGCAAAGGAACCTGCAAAGTTCCATGCAATCGCGGACAGAATTGCGGAAGCGCATGCAACCGGACAGCCGGTGCTTGTCGGTACGATTTCGATTGAAAATTCCGAAAGAATCAGTGATATGCTGAAGAAGCGCGGCGTTAAGCATAATGTTCTCAACGCAAAGCAGCACGAGAAGGAAGCGGAAATCGTTGCGGAAGCAGGTCGTCTGGGTGCGGTAACCATCGCAACCAACATGGCAGGTCGTGGTACCGATATTATCCTCGGCGGCAACCCGGAATTTGAAGCAAAACGAGAAATGAAGAATCAGGGGTACACAGAGGAGCAGATTTCCTTTGCGACGAGCTTTGTGACAAGCGATGACGAGGAACTTTTAAACGCAAGAAAGGCTTTCGGCGAGCTGCTTGAGAAATTCAAGGCGGAAAGAGCAGAAGAACAGCATAAGAGAACTCGGCGGTCTTTGCATCATCGGTACGGAAAGACACGAATCCAGACGTATTGACAATCAGCTCAGAGGTCGTTCCGGTCGTCAGGGAGACCCGGGGCAGACGCAGTTCTTCATATCGCTGGAGGACGATTTGATGCGCCTCTTCGGCGGAGAGAGAATTCAGGGCGTTATGAATAAATTCGGAATGCAGGAAGAAGCTTTGGCTGCCGGAATGCTTTCCAAGACAATAGAGAGCGCACAGAAGAAGGTAGAAAGCCGCAACTTTGAAATTCGTAAATATGTTCTTCAGTATGACAATGTTATGAATAAGCAGAGAGAGGTTATTTACGACCAGCGCCGCAAGGTTCTTTTCGGAGACGACATCAAGTCCTACATCACGGAAATGATGGAAGACCTTATTCACAGCATCATAGTTCCGATTACCGTAGGCAGTAAGTTTGCGGAAGAATGGGATTTTGATCTGATGAATAAGAACCTGAAGAGACTCACCGACAGATTCACAGGCATGAAGTATGATGAGGCGGGTATTCAGCAGCTCACCCCGGATAAGCTGGAGGAAGATGTCGTTGCGGAATTCAACAGACTCTACGATGAGAAAGAGGCGGAAATCGGTGCTCCTCAGATGAGAGAAGTCGAAAAGATGATTTTGCTCCGTGTTGTAGACAACCGCTGGATGGATCACATCGATGCAATGGACGATTTGAAGCAGGGTATCGGTCTTCGTTCCCTCGGTCACATCGACCCGGCAATTGCATACTCAAACGAAGGCTTTGACATGTTCGAAGAAATGATCGGCGACATCAAAGAAGAAACCGTAAGATACTGCTTCGGCGTTACGGTGAATACAAGAACGCAGCGTAAGCAGGTTATCTCCGGAGGACAGAACCGAAAGGAAGATTTCGAAGACTCTGAAATGAATGTGAGAAGAGGTCCGTCCGTAGGATCCGGCTCCGGACAGATGCCGCAGGCAGCTCCAAAGCCTGAGGACGCGCGCAAACCGGAAACTTTCAGAAGAGAACAGCCGAAGATTGGAAGAAACGACCCGTGTCCGTGCGGAAGCGGCAAGAAGTATAAAAACTGCTGCATGAATAAGGATTTGGAACAGTAAGCGAGGCGAAAATTTTAATAAAATCAGTAAACGAGTTGACACCATATACGATACCGCATATAATAAAGATGAGGAAAGAAAAGAATGTCAAAATGGGATAAACTAATAGCACGCATATGTAATTTATCGCAAGACCTTCGATTTAATGAACTGAGAAAAGTATTGGAAAGCTTTGGATATGAAATGAAGGCACCAAGAAGCGGGAGCAGTCATTATACATTTAGAAAACAAGGTTGTATGCCTATCACAATACCAAAGCACGAGCCAATCAAGAAGGTTTATGTAGAGATGGTTAGGACGATTGTAGAAAGTGAGGCGAAAAATGATGAAGACGCTGACTGATTATATGGCGATGCCGTATCGCATGGAAATTGTAGAGGATAAGGACGAGGGCGGCTTTGTAATCTCTTATCCGGATTTACCCGGATGCATTACTTGTGGTGAGACCGTGGAAAGCGCAGTGAAAAATGCGGAAGATGCAAAAAAAGCATGGATCGAAGCGGCAATCGATGAAGGTGTGACGATTCACGAGCCTGACAGCTTGGAGGATTATTCGGGGCAGTTTAAATTGAGGATACCTCGAAGTTTGCACAGAGCTCTGGCAGAACATTCGCAGAGGGAAGGAATCAGCATGAATCAGTATTGCGTATATCTTCTTTCAAGAAATGATGCTATTCTTTCAAAGTAAAAATGCAAAATAAAAAGCTCCTTTTAAGGAAGAGGATTTGATTCCCTCCGCCTTAATCGGAGTTTTTTAATTAGCAGTTCTTTGTTTTGCTATGTCTCAGAACTTGCTTTTCTAAGATTTAGAATTGTAGCGGTTGACAAAGCGACATTACTCGTGTATTGTAAAAGCAAGTTAAAGTCAATTTGCGCGAACGCGAATATGGAGGGGAATAGGATGAGAGATAAGAGAGGTCGAGGAAAATGTGCGCTGCTTTTGGCGGCGGTGATGATTGCAGCATTGCTTTTTTGCGGATGTGCAGAGGAGAAAGAGCCGGAAACGGCATTAACGCCACAGCAAGAGGCGGAAAATTGGGTAAAGACAAATTATGAAGACTTTTATGACATTCGGAATTTGGAGAGTACGCTTCTCAGTGAGGACGAGGTGGACGGAGAACTGCAGTATACAGTCGCAATTCAATGCGAAATGAAGAACAAATTTGAGAGCGTTGAGGATATCCCGTTTGTCAAGGGTATACGGGATGAAATCAAAGATATGGAGCTGAGCGAAACACAGAGAAGCACCATCGAGGATTACATCAAGGAGATTGGTGAGGACGCAGATTTTGGCAATTACAGTGAATTTTCGGTTGATCTCGTAATCAAAGAAGCCAAGGACGATTCTTCCAAGCCGCATCAGATATATTTCTGCAATGATGGCGAAGAATTTGAACCAATCGACTCGCTTAAACTTGACGAAGAGGCTTTGTACCGCGACGGGAAAAACGCGGTAAAACAGATTTTGAATCTTTCATAAGACAAGGGAAGGGCAGCCTGCATATCAATTGCAGACTGCCTTTTATATGCTATTTTTCCCGAATCGTGAAGAGTGACCAGACTGTGAAAAGCATTGCAGATTTTGCAAAAAGAAAAAGCGTAAATCGAGACTGTGAAAGTTTTTCTGTAAATTAGCCTTCTATGGTAATTAGATAGCTTTAGCACTCGCATTTCAGCAGGTGCTTTGCTTGCTGACAATATAAACTATGATTCAAAAAAATGCTTTATCGCTTGGAAATACGGACCTTTGGCGATTGAGCTTCTTGTATGTACTGTTTAGACTCTCGATGGCGTTTGTCGTATAGATAACCTTCCTGACATCATTGGAAAATTTGAAAATCGGACTGATTACATCCCAGTTCTGTGCCCAGCTCTTCATTGCATTCGGATATTTTGCTTCCCACTTTTCTGTTACACGCTCTAATTGCGCCCGACCCTGCTCTTCACTCGGTGCAAGGTATATTGTCTTTAAATCGGCGGCAAAAGCCTTCATATCCTTGTATGGCACATATTTCAGGGTATTTCTGACTTGATGAACGATACACCTTTGATATTCCGTATCAGGAAAAGCCGTTCCTATGGCTTCTTTCATCCCGGTCAATCCGTCCACACAGATTATCATAACATCCTTTACTCCACGGTTTTTCAGTTCGTTCAGAACTCCAAGCCAGTACTTGCTGCTTTCGTTTTCTCCGATTTGCAGGCTGATTACATCCTTTCTGCCATCCAGAGTGATTGCCAGAATTACATAGGCTGCAAGCTTCTTGATGCGATTGTCTTCCCTGACTGAAAAGTGAACGGCATCTATGAACATAATTGGATAAATCTCATCCAACGGGCGGTTTTGCCAATCGTCAATGTCCTGAAGGATCTTGTCTGTGACATCGGAGATAAAGCTCTCAGAGCATTCAAAACCGTAGATTTCTTCAATTTGTTCAGATATTTGTCTTGTAGTAAGACCTTTGGCATACATACTGATAATCTTCTGGTCGATTTCGGATATATCTTTCTGGTGTTTTTTCACAACCTGTGGCTCAAAGGTGCTGTTTCTGTCTTGTGGAACATCAACTTGAAATTCACCATATGAACTGCGGATATTCTTTTTCTTGGTACCGTTGCGGTAATTATCTCTCGGTTCACGGTCTTCACTACGCTCATAGTTTCCATAGCCAAGATGTTCATCCATTTCAGCTTCCATCATTGACTTAATGGTGCCTCCGAGAAGATCCCTAAGGGCTGCCTGAATATCATCAGCGGTCTGGATATCATACTCGTCGATAAGGGCTGCGATGATGTTCTTTTTGTTTTCATT
>ERZ773235.328-NODE-328-length-65348-cov-8.746405_pt1 | contig 65348 bp, 72 predicted proteins | sample MGYA00580522_ERZ773235 | MGnify/ENA primary metagenome ERZ773235 (study PRJEB29015, sample SAMEA2737797) | human gut metagenome | biome: human gut; feature: human-associated habitat; material: faeces | place: China | collected 2012 ...
TTTTCTGCGCATGCCCGAGCCGGAGCAGGAGGAAAAGCGCAAAAAGCGCGCGCCGAGCGGCGACGAGACGCAGAAAATGCCCGCCGCCTATGCGCGGTCAGATTCGGGCACGCCGGAAGAGGAAGAAGAGGAGGAGCGGTGGCTGCCGCTCCAGCAGCCGCAGATGGACGAGCGGCAGGCGCAGGAGGTCATGCAGCGCGCGCAGAGCGTGCCAGACGAGGAGTTGGGCGCATACCCCGGCATGAGATACGGCGCGAAGGCCGCCGAGGGCATGGCCGAAACCCAGCGCTATTCCGCCGTGCGCGCGGAAGGGCCGGGCGCGGCCGAGGTGGAGCGCCGCCGCGCGGAGATCGACGCATGGCAGCAGCAGATGCAGGAAGAGGCGCGGCAGAAGGCCGAGGCCGAGGCCGAGCGGCAGCGCATCGCGCAGCAAAAGGCCTATGAGGCCGAGCAGCAGCGCATCGCGCAGCAAAAGGCCTACGAGGCCGAGCAGCAGCGCATCGCGCAGCAAAAAGCCTACGAAGCCGAGCAGCAGCGTATCGCCCAGCAAAAAGCCTACGAAGCCGAGCAGCAGCGCATCGCCCAGCAAAAAGCCTATGAAGAAGCGCAGCGGCAGAAGGTGCAGGCGGAATATCAGCGGCAGTTGGCCGAATATGAGCGCCAAAAGGCGCAGTACGAGCAGGATATGGCGCGCTATCGGCAGGAAAAAGCGGCTTATGACGCGGAAATGGCGCGCCGCGTCGCGCAGAGCGACGAGGCAGCGCAGACCGACGCGCAGACCGCGCCGCGCCGCCGCCGCGCGCCCCAGCAGAAGCCGAGAACATACAGCGATTATGTTTCCGGCGAAACGGTGGAACGGCTGCCCGATCCGCCCCAGTGGCCGCAGGTGCAGCAGGCCGCCGAGGCGGCGAAAAAGCCGAAGAAGGGGCTCGTGAGCCGTGTGGCGAAGATGATGGAGGAGGACGACGGCAACGAAATCGCCGGGATCAACGCCCTCCCGCCGCGCGTCAGCAAAGACGAGGCCTATCACCCGGCGAAGACCCCGCAGAAAAACGGAAAGCGCAAGCGCTGAGGTGCAGGAGCATGATGGACGCGCTATCCAATCTTTTACAAACGACAGCCGCCGCAGCGTCCGCAATTTTGATGGGCGTTTGCGGCGTTTGCCTATGCGTTCGACTGACCCGCGTGATGCGGGGGGAGGAAAGCGCCTCGGGGCTGGAGAATGAAACGGTTCGGGCGCTGCCGGACGGACGGGCTATGGCGCTGGCCGCGGCGGCGGCGGTGGCGAGCCGCCTGATGCTCTACGCGCTGGCGTATGCCTTTTATAGGAAGGGCGGCGGGGCGGATTCGTTCGCGGATTCCTTTGCGGCGCTGTGGACGCACTGGGATGTGCGGCATTATCTGGGCATTGCGCGGGACGGCTATACGAACGTCGGCGACGCGCGGCTTCGGCTGGTGTTCTTCCCGCTGTACCCCGCGGTGACGCGCGTGTTTTCGGCCTTCACGGGCGGAAACCTGTTCGCGGCGGGGACGCTGGTTTCGCTGCTCTGCTCGGGGCTGTGTGCCGCGCTGCTCTACGATCTGGCGGCGATGCATCTGGGTGGGCGCGGGGCGCGGCTGGCGGTCGCGTATTTCCTGCTCAGCCCGATGAGCGTGTTCCTCGCCTGCGCATACACGGAAGCGCTGTTTATCAGCCTGACGCTGGCGGCGGTCTGCCTGCTGCGGCGCGGTCATCCGTGGGGCGCGGCACTGTGCGGCATGGCCAGCGCGCTGACGCGCATGCCGGGGGTGATTGTCTCCGGCCTGTTCATCATCGCGTTTCTGGCGCGCATCCCCCGCGAGGGGCTGCGGATGAAGGCGGTGCTGCGCTGTCTGGCGCAGGTGGGCGTGGTATTCGGCGGCCTGTTCATCTACTGGGGAATCAACTGGCTGGTGACGGGCGACCCGATGACCTACCTGATCTATCAGAAGGAAAACTGGTATCAGCAGCCCGGCTCGTTCTGGGCATCGACGGCGAACACCGTCAGCTACCTGATTGCCACCCGCGGGGACGACGACTGGCTGTTCACATGGGGCTTTCAGCTTCTGGCGATGGGGTATATCTACATCCTGCTGGCGGCGCGGCAGAAAAAGCTGCCGTTTGATCTGGCGGCGTACAGCTTTGTGTACGTGGCCGTCGTGCTGTCCCCGACGTGGCTGCTTTCCGGCGCGCGGTATCTTTACGCGCTGGCGACGCTGCCGCTCTTGCAGGCGCAGAGCCTGAAAAGCCGCGCGGCGCACGCCGCCGGGCTGTCGGTCTGCGCGGCGCTGCTGGTTGTGTTTACATGGGGGTATACGATCGCGGCGGCGGTGTTGTGAAGGGGAACTCCTTCAGTCGCGCTGACGCGCGCCAGCTCCCTCGGAGAGGGAGCTCCTTGTTGCGCAATTAAGAAAGAAGAGCGCATTGAACGGAGAGAGCGCACATAGACGCGCATCTGACAGAAGACCTCCCTCTTTGAGGGAGGTGTCTGCCGGAAGGCAGACGGAAGGAGTTATAATGCCCTCGAAGAGGGAGCTCCTTATTGCGTAATTAAGAAAGAGGAGCGCATTTAAGAAAGAAGAGCGCATTGACGCGCATCTGACAAAAGACCTCCCTCTTCGAGGGAGGTGTCTGCCGAAGGGCAGACGGAAGGAGTTTATGAACCGAAAAAAGATAATCCGCATCATTGTGGTCGTGCTGGCCGTTGCCGCGCTTTTGGCTGCGGGCGGCTACGCGCTTTGGAAAAACGGATTTTTTGAAAAAATCAACTCGGTGGAGGCGCTGCGCGAGGTGATCGCGGGCGCGGGCGTCTGGGCGGGCGCGGTATATTTCGCGCTGCAAATGATGACGGTCATCGTCGCGCCGATTCCCAGCAACATTTCGATGATGGCGGGCGCGCTGGCGCTGGGCTTCTGGCCGGCGATGATTTTGGGCGTGCTGGCGGTGATCGCGGGGTCTGTGATCGTGTTTTTGGCGGCGCGGGCGCTGGGGCGGAACGCGGTGCAGCGGTTTCTGGACAAGGGCGTGATGGAAAAATACCTGCCGATCATCGAGGAAAAGCAGGATATGTTTTTATTTTTGACGATGCTCTTTCCGTTTTTCCCGGATGACGCGCTCTGCATGCTGGCGGGGCTGACGAAGATTTCGCTCGGGCGGTTTGTCGCGATCATGGCGCTGGCCAGGCCGTGGGGGCTGATTGTCGCGGCGCTGCTGGGCAGCGGGTCGCTCAGCCTGCCGGTTTGGGCGTGGGCGGTCATCGGCGGCGCGGGGCTGCTGATTTTTGTGTTCGCCATGAAATACAGCGCGCAGATCGAGGAAGCGCTGCTCGGGCTTGTGCGGCGGATCGTGCCGAAAAGAAATCGCTCCGACAGAAATTGACAGCGCCGGTTGGCAGGAAAAAAGAAGGCGCGCCGCGAAAAAACAAGGGAATCACAGCCGATAAGGGGGAAATATCCGCATGATTTACGTTCAATACGACGAGGCTGTTCGCGAAATGGCGAAGGGGCTGACCCGATTCATGGGCGAGGAAGACGCGAGGCATTTTGCCGAAATCTTCGCGGGCAACTCGCTGGACGGCATTTACAGCCACGGCATGAACCGCTATCCGCGATACATCAGCGATATGGAGAGCGGGCTTTGCGACCCGAAGGTGACGAAGGCCGAGAAGGCCGGCGGCTTCGGCGCGCTGGAGGTCTATGACGCGCATTTCGGCGTCGGCCCGCTGATTGCGGAGCAGATGACGGCGCGCGCCATCGAGCTGGCCAAGGCGCACGGCATCGCCTGCGTCGCGCTGCGCAACAACAGCCACTGGCTGCGCGCGGGTCGATACGGCCTGACGATGGCGGACGCGGGGCTGATGGGCATCTGCTTCACCAACACCTGCATGAACCTGACGGCGTGGGGCACGCTCGAACCCTCCACCGGCAACAACCCGATCACCTTCGCCATCCCGCGCGAAAAGGGCAGTCTGGTGATGGATATGGCGGTGAGCCAGTACGCCTACGGCAAGCTGGAAATCATGGCGCAGGAGGGCAAGATGCTCGATACGCCCTGCGGCTACGACGCGGACGGCAACCCCACCTGCGATCCCCAGAAGATCTGCGAGAGCGGCCGGATGATGCCGATGGCGATGTGGAAGGGCAGCGCGCTGTCCATCATGCTGGATCTCTGCGCGTCGATGCTCTCCGCCGGGCGCACGAGCCGCATGATCGGCCTGCCGATCGACGGCGAAAAGGGCATGAGTCAGGTGTTCATCGCGATCCACCCGGCGGCGGTCGTGGATATGAAGGCCGTGGAGGCGCAGATGGAGGAGACCATCGCCTTCCTGCACAGCCTGCCGCCCATCGAGGGCGGCCGCGGCGTACACGCGCCGGGCGAGGGGCTTGACAGAACGCGCGCGAAGAACCGCGAGAACGGAATTCCAGTCACGGAGGAGACTTGGTGCAAAATTCTGGAACTCGGCAGGGTAAACGGGTAAAAAAATGAATGTAAAAGCAGACAAAAAACCGTCGGCGTGATTGACAGAAAAGAAAAAACAGTGTATAGTAATATTGTTTATCCAGCTCTGCCTGAAGAGCCGGATCGGAAAGCGATATTTTGACGCAGAACGTGCTGCGGACGAAATATAATTTATTATCTGGGAGGATGTATCTATGAAGAAGCTTCTTTCCATGCTTCTGGCGGCGGCCATGCTCGTTTCTGCGGGCGCGATGGCGTTTGCCGAGGGCACGTCTGAGAAGGGAACCATCGTGTATGGTTCTTCCACCGAACTCGGCGGCGACTTTGCCCCCAGCTCCTGGTGGACGAACAACGCGACCGACAAGATGGTCCGTGACCTGACCAACGATTACGGCGTCACCGTCACCAATCAGGGCGGCGAGTACGTCGTGAACCCGACCATCGCCAAGAACATCGAGTCCGTCGTCAACCCGGATGGCAGCAAGACGTTCACCGTCACCATCAACGAGGGTCTGACCTACAACAACGGCGAAGAGATCAAGGCGGCCGACTTCCTGTGGGCCGAGGTCTTCGCCTGCTCCAAGGTCGCGATGGATACCGGCGCGAAGCTGACCGGCCACCTGACCTATGTCGGCGGCAAGGACTACTATGACGGCACGGCGACCGCGGTTTCCGGCCTCCGCCTGATCGACGATTACACCTTCTCCGTGACCATCCTCGCGGACAAGATCCCGTACTACTACGATCTGCGCTACATCCAGCTTCTGCCGTTCTCCCTCAAGTACTGGCTGGGCGATGGCGTTGAGCTGAAGGACGATGGCGAGGGCTGCTACTTCGCCGGCGACTTCACCAAGGAAGGCATCGAGAAGCAGCTCGAGTACGCCCGCTTCAACGCCGGTGAAGACCGCGTTTCCGCCGGTCCGTACAACCTTGTCGCGTTCGACAAGGGCTCCCTGCAGGCGACCCTGACCATCAACCCGAACTACGCGGGCAACTTTGAAGGCCAGAAGCCGAGCGTCGAGAAGATCGTCGTCACCAAGACCGAAGACGCGACCTGGGCCGACGCGCTTAAGACCGGCGCTTTCAACTTCTACGACACCGTGACCGACGGCAACCAGATCAACACGGCGCTGGACATCATCGCCGAGGGCGGCTTTGACTACGTGCAGTTTGACCGTGCCGGCTACGGCATGCTGAACTTCCAGTGCGACTTCGGCCCGACCCAGTTCGAGGCTGTCCGTCACGCGGTTGCCCTGCTGCTGGATCGCAACGAGTTTGCGAACACCTTCTGCCAGGGCTGGGGCGGCGTTGTCAACGGCATGTACGGCACCGGCCTGTGGCAGTATCAGGAGGCCGAAGAGTGGCTGGAGATGACCCTCAATCCGTATTCCTACGATCCGGAAGCGGCCGTCGAAGAGCTGAAGGCTGACGGCTGGGTGTACAACGCCGACGGCAGCGACTATGTCGATGGCTCCGGCGAAATCCGCTACAAGAAGGTCACCGAGGTCGAGGCGGGCACCTACGCGCACAACGTCACCCTCGCCGACGGCACCATCCTGATGCCGCTGATCATCGAGTGGTCCTCTTCCGAGAACAACCCGGTTTCCGAGCTGCTCAACGTCATGCTTGCGCAGGGCACGCAGACCGCTGAGGCCGGCATGAAGATCAACCAGAACGTGATGACCTTCACCGAGCTGCTCAACTACTACTATCGCGATGCTTCCCAGGGCGACAAGTACGCCGTTCCGACCTACGGCATGTTCAACCTGGCCAGCAACTTCATCCCGGCTTACGACCAGTCCTACGAGTGGACGCTCGACCCGGACATGGTCGCGCAGGGCTACAACCTCAACCGTCTGTACAACGAGGCGATGGACGCGCTCACCATGAACATGGTTTACGGCGTGGATTCCAGCAACACGCAGCTGTACATGACCTACTGGAAGGGCTTCCAGATGCTGTGGAACGAGCTGCTCCCGCAGATCCCGCTCTACTCCAACATCTACATCACCGTCTATCCGGATTGGCTTGAGAACTACACGCAGGATTCCTTCTGGGATTTCCAGCAGGCGATTCTCTACGCGACCGTTGCCGAGTAATTTTTGCTCAGTTCCGATCACAGAATTGGGGGCGGGCGTTCTGCCCGCCCCTTTTTTCCCTACTTTTTTGATTTTGAATGAAACGTCCTTTTGAAGGACAAGCGCCCTGCCCTTGAACACACAAAGGCGGGATGATTCAAGGGCAAAGCACTTGTCCTGCGGATGAAAATATAGATGTCGCGGGCAGGCCAAGCGGTCGTGCCCGTGCATGGCGGTATGAGCCGCACCACAAGAGAGAGAAAGAAAAAGAAAGAACACCATAGAGAGGATGGATGAGATGGGCAAATATGTTGCCAAGCGTATCGGATACATGGCGCTTGTGTTTCTCATCGTTTCGTTTTTAATGTATTCGCTGTACAACCTGATCCCGACGGACCCGGCGCGCGCTGAGCTGGAAGCTCAGAAGCAGAGCCTCAAACCGGCGGAGTATGAGCAGCTGTATCAGGAGCTGCGCGCGAAGATGGGTCTTGACGACCCGCTGGTCATCCGCTACATGCGCTGGATGGGGCTTTGGCCGGATGTTGGCGACAACAACGGCTTCAACGGCCTGCTTCAGGGCAACTTCGGCTATTCCCAGTTCTACAAGAAGGACGTGACCGAGGTGATCGTTGACCCGATGAAGAACACGATCTTCATCAACATCTTCTCAACGATTCTGGCGCTGGCGATCACGATTCCGCTGGGCATCTTCTGCGCGGTTCACAAGGGCAAAAAGGTGGATAACACCGTTCAGGTGGTGACGATGCTCGGCTACAGCCTGCCGATTTACATCATCGCCCTGATTTTCATGTTCTTCTTCTGCGTGCTCTGGCGCATCTTCCCGATTTCCGGCACGAAGACCGCGGGCGCGATTTACGCGACCAAGTGGGACGAGTTCATCGACATGCTCTACCACGTCACCCTGCCGGTCATCGTTATGACCTTCGCGTCGCTGGGCGGCATGACCCGCTACGTCCGCAGCGCGATGATCGACGCGCTGAGCATGGATTACATCCGCACCGCGCGCGCCAAGGGTCTCAAGGAAAAGGTCGTCATCTATTCCCATGCGTGGCGCAACGCGCTGCTGCCGATCATCACCTCGATCATCGGCTGGTTCATCAGCATTTTCTCCGGCTCGGTCATCATCGAGAACACGTTCTCGCTGAACGGCATGGGCAAGCTCTATTGGGCGGGCCTGAGCAACCTTGACTTTGAGCTGGTGCTCGCGATTCAGATGTTCTATACCATCGTCGCCCTGATCGGCTCGCTGCTGATGGATATCAGCTACGGTCTGGTCGATCCGCGCGTGCGTGTGGACAAGTAAGGAGGAAGAACAATGAGCAACAAGAAAAAAGAATTCTTCCTCGTGCGCTGGTTCAAGCGCTGCTTCCTGCACGAGCGTCCCGAGCTTTCCACCGAGGAAGAGGAGAAGATTCAGACCCCGATGCGCGCGATGGTGAACAACTTCACCCATCGCCCGCTGGCCATGTTCGGCCTGATCGTGTTCCTCGCGATTTTCGTATTCGTGATGGTCGGCCCGCACATCTGGGTGCTCGATCTCTCCGAGCAGGACAGCACGCTGACCAACCTGCCGCCCTCAAGCAACATGATGCAGGTGCCGAAGACGCTGCTGGATAACGGCGTGAAGGACATCTCCTCCGGCAACACCTATGGCGTCGGCATTGACAACAAGGGCGAGCTGTATACATGGGGACACACCCGCATCACCGATAAAATCGACGTGGCGAACATCCCGGACGAGATCAAGAGCGCCGATCTGGTGCAGATTGCCGCCGGTACGGATCACGTCGTCGCGGTGGACACGGACGGCGAGGTCTACGTCTGGGGCAACACGCGCCTTCAGCAGGATAAATTCTCCAACGATATGAAGAAGGCCATGAAGGCCGGCGGCGCGGATTGGGACGTGGTGCAGCTCGAAGCGGGCAACCAGTTCTCCGCCATCGTCTGCTCGGACGGCAATCTCTACCTCTGGGGCAACGGCAACATGGCCGATATCAAGATCCGCAGCAAGTATCAGGGCAAGATCGCCAAGGTCGCGCTGACGGATAACGAGTATATCGCCCTGATGACCGACGGCACGGTGGCCTACACCGGCAACAAGGATAAAACCTCCCCGTTCGCCAAGATTCCGGCAGGGCTGAAGGGCAAGACCGTCGTGGATATCGCGTCCACGAGCAAATCCGTCGCGGCTGTGACCGAGGACGGCGATGTCTATGTCTGGGGCAACGCCGTGAAAGGCGAGGCCAATGTGCCGGCGCTTGAATCCAAGATCGTTCACCTCTACGGCGGCCGCTATCACTACACCGCGCTGCTGGAAAACGGCGATCTGGTTTCCTGGGGCAACAACAAATACGGCCAGATTGACGTGCCTGCCAAGGCGCAGAGCGCGGACAACATCGAAAAAATCTTCGTTTCCAGCTACCAGAACTATGCGCTGGCCAGCGACGGCACGATGTACACGTGGGGGCTCAAGGGCTTTGTGCTCGGCACGGACAGCCTCGGCCGCGACATGCTGACCCGTATCGTCAACGGCGGTCAGGTGACGATGACCGTCGGCGCGATTTCCGTCGTCATCGCGACGATTCTGGGCATCATCTTCGGCGGCGTCGCCGGTTACTTCGGCGGCCGGATTGATATCCTCATCATGCGTATCGCGGAGATCGTCGGCGGCCTGCCGTTCATCCCGTTCGCGATGATCCTCTCCGCCGTCATCGGCACGAAGCTCGATCCGACGCAGCGCATGTACCTGATTATGGTCGTGCTCGGCGTGCTGAGCTGGGTGCCGACCTGCCGCCTCGTGCGCGCGCAGATTCTGGCGCAGCGCGAGATGGAATACGTCACGGCGGCGAAGGCGATGGGTATTCGCGAGCACACGATCGTGTTCCGTCATATCCTGCCCAACGTCGTCAGCCTGCTGATCGTCTCCATGACGCTGGATTTCGCGACCTGCATGCTGACCGAATCCACGCTGTCCTACCTCGGCTTCGGTATTCCGCTGCCGACCCCGACGTGGGGCAACCTGCTCAACGGCGCGAACAACTCCATCGTCATCCAGCAGTACTGGTGGCAGTGGGTGTTCCCGGCTGTGATTTTCGGCATCTGCACCATTTGCATCAACCTGATCGGCGACGGCCTGCGCGACGCGCTGGACCCGAAGGCGCTCGAACGATAAGAAGGAGGGGAAGAATTTATGGCACTGCTTGAAATGCACGATCTGAAAACATTCTTCACCACCAAGCGCGGCGTCGTCAAGGCGGTGAACGGCGTATCCTACAAGGTGGAAGCGGGCAGGACGCTCGGCGTGGTCGGCGAATCCGGCTCGGGCAAGAGCGTCTCCGCGATGAGCATGCTCCAGCTTCTGGATGGCAACGGCTATATCGCCGGGGGCAGCATCATGTTCGACGGAAAGGATCTGACGAAGATGCCCCTTTCCGAAATGCAGAAAATCCGCGGCAACGCGATTTCCGTCATCTTCCAGGAGCCGATGACCAGCCTCAACCCGGTGTTCACCATCGAGCGTCAGGTTTCCGAGCCGTTCATCATCCATCAGGGGCTGAGCAAAGAAGAGGCGCGCAAGAAGGTTGTCGAAATGCTGGCCGACGTCAAGATTCCGAACCCGGAAGTCGTGGCCAAGCAATACCCGCACCAGCTCTCCGGCGGCATGCGTCAGCGCGTGATGATCGCCATGGCGCTGGCCTGCAAGCCGAAGCTGCTGATCGCCGACGAGCCGACCACGGCGCTGGACGTGACGATTCAGGCGCAGATTTTGAAGCTGATGAACGACCTGAAGCGCGAGCACGGCACGTCCATCCTCTTCATCACCCACGACCTCGGCGTTATCGCGCAGATGGCGGACGACGTGGCCGTTATGTACTGCGGTCAGGTGGTGGAAATGGCCCCGGCGAAGACGCTTTTCACCGATTGCGAGTTCTCCCATCCGTATACCGAGGGGCTGATGGTCTCCATCCCGAGGCTGGATACGCCCGCCGGTGTGCGGCTTGAATCCATCCCCGGCTCGGTGCCGCACCCGCTCAATCTGCCGAAGGGCTGCAAATTCGCGCCCCGCTGCAAATACTGCCAGCAGCGCTGCCTCGAGGAAGAGCCGGAGCTGGTGAACGTGACGGAGGAGCAGCAGGTGCGCTGCTTCTACCCCAGAAAGGAGGAGCGCCGTGCAAACCTCAAATAACGAGGGGAAGAAGGTGCTGCTTCGCGTCAGCAACCTCAAGCAATACTTCCCGCTGAAGAAGAAGGGCCTTTACGTCAAGGCCAACGACGGCATTACGCTGGATATCTACGAGGGCGAGACCTTCGGTCTGGTCGGCGAGAGCGGCTGCGGCAAGTCCACGCTGGGCCGCACGCTGCTCCAGCTCTACCGCCAGACGGACGGCCGGACGATGTACTACGGCCGCACGCTGGACGATCTCGCGCCGGTTTACGTCAAAAAGACGCTGCAAACGCTCGAAAAGCGCCGCGAGAAGTGGCACGAGCTGAAAAAGCATCTGGCCAACGTGCAGAAGGAATACGACGCGCTGCCGGACGGCGAGGCGAAGTACAAGAAGCACAACGAGCTGGATAAGGCGGTCAAGGACGAGAACGACGCGCTGCTGGATATGGCGAACCTGATCGGCGGCTTTGTCTGCGTGAAGGACATTCAGGCAGTGCAGAAGCTGTTCCTGGAGGAATACCGCATTTCCAAGGAGCGCGTGAAGGAGATGAACCGCCGCGGCGCGGTGCAGCTCGATCTGGACGACCTGCTCTTTGACATCAAGAAGGCCGAGGAGAACGGCAAGAACACGAGCGGCCTCAAGAGCAAGGAGGCCAAGCTGCGCGCCAGCCTCGCGAAGATCGACGAAAAGCTCGCCGAGCTTGCGCGCCGGATCGGCGACGTCCGCCATCAGCTCGACGCCCAGCGGGCGCAGTACGCGGACGACGCGGAATTTGCGCGCTACGAGGCGCTGCGCGACGAGGGCATCGACCTTGCGCGCCTTGAATACGACGAGATCCGCCAGCTCCGCCGCGATTTGCAGCTCATCTTCCAGGATCCGTATTCCAGCTTGAACCCGCGCATGACGGTGGGCAACATCATCGGCGAAGGTCTGCTGGCGCACGGCTTCTTCAAGAAGAACGACGAGCGCATGCAGGAATACATCATCAAGACGATGGAAGACGCGGGCTTGGCGAGCTACTTCCTGCATCGCTTCCCGCATCAGTTCTCCGGCGGCCAGCGCCAGCGCATCGGCATTGCCCGCAGCCTGGCGGTGAAGCCGAAGTTCGTCGTCTGCGACGAGGCGGTTTCCGCGCTGGACGTGTCTATCCAGAGCCAGATCATCAACCTTCTGGCCGATTTGAAGGAACAGAGCAACCTGACCTACCTGTTCATCACGCACGACCTTTCCGTCGTCAAATACATCTCCGACCGCATCGGCGTGATGTATCTGGGCAACATGGTCGAGCTGGCGAACACGCAGGAGCTGTTTGACCATCCGCTGCACCCGTACACCGAGGCGCTGATGGCTGCGATTCCGACCACGGACGTGGAGGAGAACCGCGAGCTGCGGATTCTGGAAGGCGATATTCCCAGCCCGGTCAACCCGCCGCAGGGCTGCAAATTCCACACGCGCTGCGCGCACTGCACGGAAATCTGCAAGCATGCCGTGCCGGAGTGGAAGGAAATGGCGCCGGGTCACTTCGTCGCCTGCCACCATCCGCTTTCCGAGAAGGAATAAGCCATGGGGATGCCGTTTAAGGGGCGGTACGACCGCTTCCGCAAGCTGCAAAGGGAAAGAATGGGCGGGCGGACGGATGACCGCGCGCCCTGCGACGAGATGGAAAGGGGCGACGGACTGGCGATGCTGATCGCCGCCCTGATTACCATTGTGCCGGTCTGCCTCGTCATGCTGGCGATTTTGGCGCTGGCCGGATACTTTTTCATTGTCAGATAAGAAAAGCGAGTTCCTTTCGAAAGAAAGGGATTCGCTTTTTGACGCTTTCCGGCGGCCTTCGCAAGCGCCACCAAAGGCGTTACGCCTCCTTCACGGGCTTATAGCATAGATCATGCTCGACGCAGGCCCACATATCCATCGCGGGCGTCCGGAGCTGAATCTCGACCGGAACGGAGGCATTTTGGCCGTTTAAGCAGACGGGCACGAGCATCACCAGATGCAGGCCGCGATAGCCGCTCTTCTTCGGTGCGGCGATGTAATCCCGCGCGCAGACAAATTGCCACGCGGTCGATGCGCGCAGGATACCCGCAAAATGATACACGGCCTCCACGCTGGAGAGCACGACGCGCAGACCGGCGACGTCGTGCAGGCTGGCCGCGCCCTGCGCGTTTTGCGGCAGGCCGCGGCGGAGCAGCTTTTCGCGGATGGACGCGGGCGATTTGAGCCGGAACGTCATCGAGCGGACGGCGAAGGGCGTGTGTTCCTCCTCAAGCTGCATTCGCGCCGCGCAGAGCGAGAGAAACGCGGTCTCCACCGCGGCTTTATAGGGCGCGTAAAACGAAAAATCAAAAGCGGCCTCCTTCGGCGCGCGCATCTGTTGTAGAGCTGAACGCTGCTGCAAGAAAAATCACCTCGAAACGAATCAAATGGGCGGGGCGCGCCCGCGCGATAAGGACAGTATATGCGCCGGTTGTTGCCGGAATGCGGCGGGAGACGAACAAAAATGTGAGCGAAGGGAAAAACGGCGCTCCAAATCCATGGTATGCGCCGCGCGGGAGGAAAATGCCGCGTCGGGTGGTTTTTCGCTGTACAGAACCGCTTTTTTTCAGTATAATAAGACGATGGAAACCAACGCGGGCGCTTCGCCCGAAGGAAGGAATAAGCTATGAACAAGAACTTTGCAGACGACGCGCTGCGCGGTTTGCTGGGGCGGCGCGTGCCCGCGTGGGCGCGCTGCGCGCTGGTGCTGCTCGCGACGGCGGTGTTCGCGGTCTTCGCTTACCACGCGCGCTACGCCAAGATCGACGAATTCACCGGCTTCCGCGCGGAGGAATTGATTCGGTTTACGACCGTCGTGCTGGCCGCGCTCTACGCGCTCACGGCGGCGGTGGCGCTGCACATCGGCAGAAGGCTGAATTTCGGCGCGCAGGCGCTGTTCTGCGTGGTGATCGGCGCGATTCTGCTGGCGAAGGTTTCGCTGTTTGACTATGTGAGCGACGATTACGACATCTTCCTGAGCGGCTGGATCTACAGCTACTCCCAGATGGGCATCAAGGAAGGGCTCGGCTCGTACATCGGCAGCGATTACACGCCGCCGTATCTGTACCTGCTGCTGCTGATTTCCAGAGTCAAGAATTATCCGTGGCAGTATCTGGTCAAGATTGTATCGCTGGCGTTTGAGGCGCTGATGGCCTACGCCGTCACCAAGCTGGCGGGGCTGAAGGTTCGGGGGGACGCGGGGCGCGCCGTCCTCTTTTGCCTGACGCTGATGCTGCCGACCGTCGTTTTCAACGGCGCGTATTGGGGGCAGTGCGACGTGATCTATACGTCGCTGTGCCTGCTGGCGCTGTATCACGCGCTGCAAAAGCGCAGCGCATGGAGCATGGTGCTTTTTGGCATGGCGCTCTCCTTCAAGCTGCAAACGGTGTTCTTCCTGCCGACGCTGCTGCCGCTGTGGCTGCGCAAGGACATCAAGCTGCGCCATCTGGTGCTGATCCCGGCGGCGTATATGGCGATGATGATCCCCGCGTTCTGGGGCGGCAAGTCGCTGCACCACGTGCTGACCGTCTATCTGGCGCAGGCGGGCGGCTACAACGGCATTTCCATCAACGGCCCGTCGCTGTATAACCTGCTGCCCTCGACGATGGACAACGGCATGCTGTACGATTTCTTCGGCAACATGGCGATGGCGCTGGGGCTGGCGATGATGGTCGTCGTCTGCCTGATGCTCTGCCTGAATCGGACGCACATCACGCGGGAGGGGACGCTGCTGGCCTGCCTGCTGGTGCTGGGCGGCGTGCCGTTCTTCCTGCCGAAGATGCACGAGCGCTATACCTTCGGCGCGGACGTGCTCGCGCTGGTGATCGCGGCGTATCGCCCGAAGCGGATGGTGCTGCCGCTGCTGTTCGGGTTGGCTTCGTATATCTGCTATACGGGCGGGCTGCCGGGCGACGCGATTTTTGATCTCAAATGGGCGACGCTCTTTCAGGGCGCGGCGGTCGCGCTGACGGCGGCGGCGCTGTATAAGAGCCTGCACGAGGAGAAGACGGAAGCCGTGCTGACGGAGGTGAAGGCGTGATGAACAGGGCATGGATGCGGGACCCGCTTCGCGCGGGGATGGAGGCGCGGGTTCGGGGAACCCAAAGGCTGGCGCTGGGCGCGGTGCTGACGCTCGCGTTTTTCGCGCTGGCACTCAAGCTCTGCGCCGCGATGGAGGGCGCGGCGGTGATCGCGCTGGTCGGCGCGGGCTGCGCGGCGCTGCTGCTGGCCGGCGCGTGGCGCGCGCTCCGGGAGGAACCGGTGATCGTGCTGCTGTGCGCGGCGCTGCTGGCCATGCTGGCGGTGGCGGCACATCTGGCGATGCTGGATATCAAGCCGGGGCGCATGAGCAAGGTGCTCGCGCCGATGCTGGAGGGCATGTGGAATTACGACCTCGGCACGGCGATGGCGTGGGAGGACGGCGCGTGGTCGGGCGGCTATCTGATCGTGATGGCGCTGATTTCCCGGCTGGAAACCTTCCCGCAGATGTACGCCGTCAAGCTGTTTGACATGGCCTGCCAGACGGCGGCGGCGCTGGCGGTTTTGAAGCTGGCGCTGACGCGCGGCGCAAAGCCGGGTGCGGCGGTGGGCGCGATGCTGGCCTGCGTGCTCGCGCCGACGATGCTGCTGAACGCCGGCTGCTGGGCGCAGTGCGACGCGATGTTCGCCGCGCTGGCACTCTGGGGGCTGGCGCTGCTGCTGAAGGATCACTCGGTCTGGGGCTGCATCCTCTGGGGGCTGGCGGCGGCGACGAAATTGCAGGCGGGCTTCCTGTTCCCGCTGCTGCTCGTGTTCTTTATGAAGGGCAGGGTTTCCATCCGCCATCTGCTGGCGGGGCTGGCGGCGTTTGTGCTGGCGCAGGCGGCGTTCCTGCTCGACGGGCAGGGGCTGACGGCGGTGTTTGGCCGCTATGCCCAGCAGATCGAGGCGATTTCCTACGAGGGCGCGGGTCTGGCGGATCACGCGCCGGGGGTTTACAGCCTGATGACGGTCGCCTCCGTGCGCGAGTTCAGCGGCATGGGCATGTATCTGGCCTTCGCCTCAGCGCTGCTGGTCGCCTTTGCGCTGATCCACGCGCGCCGGGAGCCGGACGCGGACACGCTGCTGCTGGCGGCGCTGCTGCTGGCGGCCGGTCTGCCGCTGATTCTGCCGCAGATGAACGCGCGCTGCCTGTATCTGGCGGGCATGCTGGCCTTTGCCTGCGTGAACGGCGCGCGGCGGCTGGCGATTGCCATCGTGCTGGAATTGATTTCGCTGTGCAGCTACATGGAGGCGATTTTCTCGTTCACGGTCATCCCGATGAATGTGCTGAGCCTGCTGGCGATTGCCTGCGCGGCGGTGCTTGCGCTGGAACTGATGGGCAAATTGGGCATCAAGGGGGCGCAGATCGGTGAAAGCGACGCTTGACGCGCTGGATGAGCGCCTGCGCCGTCTGCTCACGCAGCCTTGCGGCCGCGCGGCGAGAATCGCCTGCGCCGCGCTGGTGCTGCTGGGCTTTGCGGGCGTGATGATGACACGCTCGCTTGCGCTGGGGCATCACGCGGCGACGGCGGTTATGATGTGCCTGCCGCTGGCGGCGATGCTCGTCTTTGCGATGCAGATTGCGCGCGAGCACGAGCAGGGGGCGCTGGGCGCGCTGCTGCTGGGCGCGCTCTGCGCGGCGGCCATGCTGGCGCGGGTCAGCTTTTTGGAGCGTTCCTCCGGCGATTACGAGATTTATCTGGCCGATTGGCTGCAAAAACTGGCGGGCGGTTCGTTCGCCGAGGGGATGCGCCAGAACATCGGCGAATACAACGTGCTGTATCAATACATCCTGTTCGTCATCACGCGGCTGCCCGTGCCGTCGCTCTACGCGGTGAAGGCGGTTTCCTTCATCGGGGATGCGTTTCTGGCGGGGGCGGCGGCGACGCTGGCGCAGAAGGACGGCAAAAAGAGCGCCGTCGCCTTCGGGCTGGCGCTGCTGCTGCCGACCGTCGCGCTCAACGGCGGCATGTTCGCCCAGTGCGACAGCCTGTACGCGGCCTGCACGCTCTGGGGGCTGGCGCTCGCGCTGGAGCGGAAGCCCGCGGGCGCGGCGGCGTGCTTTGCGCTGTCGCTGGCGTTCAAGCTGCAAGCCGTGTTTCTGCTGCCGGTGGTCGCGGTGCTCTGGGCAGATCGAAAGCTGCGGCTGTCGGATGCGCTGGTCTTTCTGGCGGCGCTGGCGGCGACAGCGCTGCCCGCGCTGCTGGGCGGAAAATCCATCGGCGCGCTGCTTTCGATTTACTCCGCGCAGACGGGGTTGTATACCGGCCTGACCTATAACGCGCCCAGCTTCTTCGCGCTGATGAACACGACCGGGCTGGATGTATACGCCTACGGCAATTTCGGCATGGCGCTGGCGTTCGGCGCGTGCGCGCTGCTGGTCGCCTGCGGCGTGAAGCAGGCGGGAAAGCTGACGCGGGAAGGGTATCTGCGTCTGGCGCTGCTGCTGCCGCTGGCGATTGTGTTCTTCCTGCCGCGGATGCACGAGCGATATTTCTATCTGGCGGATATCTTGAGCGCCGTGCTGGCGGCGAAGAACAAAAAGGCCGCGCCGATCTGCGCGCTGGTTGCGCTGGCGTCGCTGGGCAGCTATTGGGAGACGGCGCTCCCGCTGTCTTTCTGCGCGCTGATGATGTTTGCCGCGCTGATTTTGACGCTAAGGCATACACAACGGGAAGAAAATGTGATATAATAGACCAAAGGCAACAGAATGTCACTTTTCCCGGCAAAGAGAAGGTCTGCCGGAACGTTTGTTATCAACATAAAAAAGCAAACAAAATGAAAACCCGAAAGGGCTGGACGGAGGACTTTTGAATGAACCGGGACGAAATGCTCAATTTTCTGAAGAACGAGGCGCGCGGCATCTCCGTGATGTTCGGGCCGAACTGCGAAACCATCGTGCACGACATGACGAGGCCGGGACATCCGATTCTGGCGATTTTCAACGGCACGGTGACGGGGCGCGAGGTCGGCTCGACGGCGGATATCTTTGGCGACATCGGCGATTACGACGAGAGCATCTACCAGAATAAGGATTACATCAACCAGATGGTGCTCTCCCGCGACGGGCGGACGCTCAAAAGCTCGACGTTCAACATCGTCGGCGAGGATTATCACTTCGCGCTGGGCATCAATCTGGATATCACGAACATGGTGCGCGCCGGGCAGATGCTCAGCGAGCTGACCGCCACCAGCGGCGATTTGCAGCAGACGCTCATGCAGGACGCCAGAAGCCAGCTCGAGGAGCTGCTGCGCGAGTGCATCAGCGCGGTCGGCAAGGAGCCGGAGGCGATGAAAAAGACCGACCGCATGCGCATCATCCGCATGCTCTACAAGCGCCGCGCGTTCACCTATCAAAAGTCCGTGGCGATTGTCGCCGAGCGGCTGAATGTTTCGCGCTATACGGTATACAAGTATATGCACGAGCTGGAGGAGGCCGAGGCGGCGGGGAGCCTTGTGCAGGATTAAGGATTAAGGGCGATAAAAAACACGAATTTCGGCTGTTGCCGAGATTCGTGTTTTTTTATTGGGGCTGGACCCGAGGGGGAAGGGGAATACGATTTAGCTTATGCGGGCGGGGCCGGTTGAGCCGCGGACGATCAATTCCACCGGCAGGTTGAAATCCTTCGGATCGGGATGCTCGCCGTCGATCATGGCGAAAATCGCCTCCGCCGCGCGGCGGCCTTTGCCGATGCCATCCTGATGGATGGTGGTCAGCGGCGGGAAGGTCATCCGCGCGATATCCACATCGTCAAACCCGACGATGGAGATGTCCTCCGGCATGCGCGCGCCGCCCTCGCGCAGCCCCGTGATGACCGCGGCGGCATATTGGTCGCCGCTGACGCAGACGCCCGTGATTTCCCGCTGAGCGGCCAACTGCCGCCCCAGCGCAATGCCGCGTTCGGCCTTGAAGGGAAAGAGATTCGTAATCAGGTTTTCAGGGTTCGGCGTGATTCCGGCCTCCTCAAGCGCGTCGCAGTAGCCCGCGTAGCGCTGGTCGTTGTTCATAAAGCCGCGGTTCACCGCGCCGATGAAGAGGATGTTTCGATGCCCCAGCTCGATGAGGTGCCGCGCCGCCAGATAGCCGCCCCGGCGATCCTCCGCGCGCACCTGAATCAGCTCGGGGTCGTCGAGGTAGGTGTTGATGGTCACGCACGGCTTTCCCTGTTTTTTGACGAAATCCACGAGGCTCTGCGGCACGCGATCCTTGAAGATCACGCCGTCCGGGTTCCAGTTGTTGAGCATCAGCCGCAGAACATCCTCGTTCGTGCCGCGCCGCATCATCAGGAAATAGCCGTGGTCGGTGACGACCCCTTCCAGCCCTGAGAGCAGCACGCCCGCAAAGCCGTTGCCCGCGTAGGTCTCCTGCGGGCTGTGGGTATCGACAAAGGCGATGATGCGGGAGGAATGGCTCACCAGCGCGCGCGCGGACATATTGGGCACATAATGGAGCTGCTCGATGGCGTCGAGAATCCGCTGCACCGTCTGCGGGGAAACGCGGTCGTAATTGCCGTGAACGACATTGGAAACCGTCGTCAGGCTGACGCCGACAAGGTTGGCGATATCCTTCATCGTGGCCATAGGTAAGCCCTCCTGATTCTCTTGATGATTCATTATATCATGTTGAGCGCTAAACTGCAAATGCGCAGGCGGATGAAAGCCGGGCAATCGCTCAGGCATCAAAAAAGCCATTCTTCCCCCGAAGGGGAGAGAATGGCTTTTTTGCAAATGGACGAATAACTGAAATCCCAGATGATGCGATTCCGGTCGAGCTTGGCGAATCCGTCAGTATTTGAGCTTCTGCGTGGCCGCCCAGCCCTCGTTGATGGCCTCCTGATGGCTCGTGGCATACGGACCGATGCTCTGCGCCTTCTCCATGGAAATCGGGAAGTGGACGCACAGGTGACCGTTGAAGTTGTTGTTGGAGAGGTGCTGCGGGGAGTGCGGCACGTCGTGGGTCGAGCCGATGTAGGTCTTGCCATCCGAGAAGGTGACCCAGACCGCCTTCGGCGTCCACGTCGTCTTGCCGCCGAACGCCTTGAGCATGATGGCCGTATCCTCCGCCGTGGCGGGCTCGGCATCCATATGCGCGTCCTTGGTCATAATGCGCAGCTTCCAAGAGTAGCCGGTGGAGAAATCATACACCGTGCAGTATTCGCCGTTGGCGTAATTGCGCCGCCAGTTGTAGAAGTTTTCATAGATGACGTTGCCGGCGGTCTGCGTGCTCGGGGCGGTCGTGCCGTTGGTCGTACCGGCGCTGGTGCTGCCCTTGCCGGAATAATCGGCATTGATGGCGGCGAGCGTCTTCTTGCCCGCGATGCCGTCCGCCGTCAGCCCCTTGGATTTCTGATAGGCCATCACCGCGTCGGCGGTCAGCGCGCCGAAGTTGCCGGTCTTGTTGCCGGTGTAGAAGCCCAGAGAAGCCAGCATGTTTTGCAGCTTGAGCACCTCGCTGCTGGAGGAACCCTGCTGGAGCATGACGCTCGTGTTCAGCAGGGTAGAGCTGTCCGAACTGTTATTGGAGCTGCTCGAACCGCTGCTGTTGCTGCTGCCGGAGCTGGAAGAATTGCCCGAGCTGCTGATTCCGGAGAGCTTGCCGGAGATGGAGGAGAGCGTCTTCGCGCCCGCAACGCCGTCGGCGGAGAGGCCGTTGGCCTTCTGGAAGTTGTAGACGGCTTCCTTCGTCAGGCGGCCGAAATTGCCGGTCACAGAACCGTCGTAATAGCCCAGCGTCTTGAGGTTCTGCTGGAGGGTGCGCACAGCGTCTGAACGAACGCCGTACTTGAGCAGGCCGTTTGAAGAATTGGCGGCCGCATTGCTCGAAGAAGAGGAAGAAGACGAGGAACTGCCGGAGGAAGAGGAGGACGAAGAACCGTTCACCTTTTCTTCGATCTTGGCCAGCGTCTTCGCGCCCGCGATGCCGTCGGCGGAGAGGCCGTTCTTCCGCTGGAAGTTCATAACCGCAGCCTCGGTGATGCTGCCGTAGTGGCCGCTGATCGTACCGGTGTACAGCCCGAGCTTGGTCAGATTCTGCTGGAGCTTGAGAACCTCGTCGCTGCGCGTGCCGTAGCGGAGAATGGCGCTGCCCGACACGGAGGAGGAAGAGGACGAAGACGCGGAAGAAGACGAGGAGGACGAGCTGCCGGAGGCGGTGTAGGTGATCCCGGCGGCCTCGTAAAGCGCCGCGCGGGTGTCCTCGTCAACAATGCCGTTATCCTCAAATGCGTATTTCTTCTGGAATTTCTTGACGGCAGCTTCCGTCTTTTCGCCGTAGTGGCCGGTGATCCCCGCACTGTAAAGCTTGAGCTGCTTGAGCGCGGTCTGGATCGTCGCGACCTCGTCCGCCTCGTCGCCGAGGCTGTAGTTCTGCGCAGAAGCGCTCGCACAGACGCATACCATCAAAGCGGCGGAAAGCGCCGTAATCCATCTTTTGTTAGACGCACGAATCGACATACAGGCATGCGTCTCCTTTCATTTCAAGTATGTGACTATTTTATTACGAGTTGTAACATTTGTCAAGTGAATTTTAATAAAGTCGCGTTATAGCGAAATAAAAAGAAGCGGAATCGGGCTCAAAAAAGCGGCGAAGGCATGCTATAATAGAGCAAACGGAAGACGGAGGGCATGGATTGTGCTGGACATGGAAGGCATTTATCAGATGGTACACAACCAGACGACGATAAAGCGCGCGATTGACTACGTGCGCGAAGGGCGGATTTTGTTCATTGACAGGCAATTCGGCTCGGAAGGGCGCTATACGGCGAGGGTGCGCGGGCATTACGGCGTATACGAGACGTGGTACGAGGAAACGAATCAGGGGGAGATTCGGGGCGGATGCACCTGCATGGCGCATGCGCGCACAAACGCGCCGTGCAAGCACGTCGTCGCGCTGATGATCCAAAACGTGATGGAGATGGAACATGAACGGCAGGAGAAGCAGTGGCGGCAGGAGCAGGAAAAAAGGCGTCAGGAGGAGGAAAAAAGGCGGAAGGCGGAGGAAAAGCGCCTGAACGAGGCATTCATCGATCAGATGGTGAATCTGAGCGACAGGGTTCGGACGTATGCCGCGCGGCCGGCGGGGCGCAGGGTGCGCCTGTATCCCGTGATCGAGCGCAGGGGGATGGAAATCGCCGCGCTGGAGTTTCGGGTCGGCTGGGAAGGAGCGCGCGCCTACATCGTTCGCAACCCGTGGGATTTCGCGCAGCGCGTGCTGGACGGCCAGCATCATGCCTACGGCAAGGGGCTGGCGTTTGCGCACGACCGCGAGATGTTTGACGAACGGGATATTCCGCTGATCGACCTGGTGCTGCTGCTCGCGGAGCAGCGGGTAAGGCAAAACGTTCCGGCTTTCGCGCTGAAAGGTTCGCTGCTGGATCAGGCGATGCGCGTTCTGCTTGGGCGCGAAGTGGAGCTGAAAAAGGATGGGGAAGACTCGGTTCGCGTTCCGGTGCGGACGGGGGAAATCACGCCCGCCGTGTCGCTGGAAACGAGCGACGGCGGCGCGAAGCTGCGCGTCAAAACGCCGAATGTGACGCTGGGGCTTTCCGGCGCATACGAGTTTCTGCCGACGGGCGTGGTCTGCGCATACGGCGCGGATTTTCGCCGGGTGGAGGCGCTTCTGCGCGCCGCGGCGGAGCGCCCGAACGGCCTGACCCTTGAGGAGAAGCAGATTGCGCCCATCTGCGCGCAGGTCATCGCGCCCTCCCGCGCGCAGGTGATTCAGGGGCACAAAACCGTGCTGCGCCACACGCCGATGGAGATGACTGCCCGGTTTTATCTGGATGCGGACGAGAAGGACGCGCTGCTCTGCCGCCCAGAGTGGCATTACGGCGCGGAGCGTGTGCGTCCCGGCGAGGACGCGCCGCACATCCGGCGGGATGCGTTCCGGGAAAATCAGGCGCTTACGCGGGTTCGGGCGCTCTTTCCCGAGCAGCGAACCGAAGGGGAATATGCGTTTGACGGCGACGACGACGGGCGCTACGCGCTGCTGACGGAGCGCCTGCGCGAATTGGACGCCGTCGGCGAGGTCATGGTTTCCGACCGGCTGGCGCGGATGAACGTGAAAGCGCCCCGCGCAATCACCTTCGGCATGCAGCGGCAGGGCGCGAAGCTGCTCGTTCATGCGGATCTGGGCGGGCTGACGCAGGCGGATCTGGACGCGGCCTACGCCGCATACCGCCAGAAGCGGAAGTATGTGCGGCTGAAGGACGGTACCTTCCTCTCGGAGGAGGCGCTCGATCAGGCGGCGCAGCTTGAAAAGGTGCTGGAAAGCGCCGGCTTGAGCGTGGAGGACGCCCAGCGCGGCGGCGAAATGCCGCTGGAACGGGCGATGTATCTGGAGCAGGCGCTCGCCCAGCGCAAGGGCATTTCGCTGGATGTACCCAAGGCGCTCAGCGAGTGGATGCGGCGGCTGGAAGACGCGCAGAAGACGCAGGTTGAGCCGCCGCGCGGGCTCTGCGCCGAGCTGCGCCCCTATCAGCGGACGGGGCTTTCGTGGCTGAGCGCGCTGAGCGACGCGGGCTTCGGCGGCATTTTGGCGGACGACATGGGGCTGGGCAAGACGGTGCAGGCGCTGGCGCTGCTGCTGCGCGAGCGGGCGTGCGGGCGGCCGGTGCGCGCGCTGGTGGTCTGCCCCGCGTCGCTCCAGCTCAACTGGCGCAGCGAGGCGGCGCGGTTTGCGCCCGACCTGCCCTGCATGGCGCTGCTGGGCACGGCGGCCGTTCGCCAGAAGCAGATCGAGGCATGGCGCGACGGGCTTTTGATCACATCCTACGATCAGCTCCGCCGGGACGTGCTGGCCTATCGGGATAAGCCGCTGACGCATGTGCTGCTCGACGAGGCGCAGAACATCAAAAACGCCGCGTCGCAGGCGGCGAAGGCTGTCAAGACGCTCAATGCGGCGCATCGCTTTGCGCTGACCGGCACGCCGATTGAAAACCGGCTGAGCGAGCTCTGGTCAATATTCGATTTCCTGATGCCGGGGTATCTGCACGCCTACAAGCGCTTCCGCGAGCGGTTTGAAGCGCCGATTGTGCAGGACGCGGACGAGCAGGCGCGCCAAAACCTGCACCTGATGGTCGCGCCGTTCATCCTGCGGCGCATGAAGAAAGACGTGCTCGACGATCTGCCGGACAAGATTGAAACCGTGATGACCAGCGAGATGACGCCGGGGCAGGCCAAGGTGTATCACGCATACGCCGAAAAGCTGATGCGGGATGCGGAAAGCGAATTGGCCGACCCGCAGGGGCGCATGCGGCTTTTGGCGGGGCTGACGCGCCTGCGCCAGCTCTGCTGCGATCCGCGGCTCTGTCTGGAAGATTACGCCGGCGGCAGCGGCAAGCTCGAACAACTGCTCGAGCTCGTTCGGGATATGGCCGCGCAGGGGCATCGGATGCTGATTTTTTCGCAGTTCACGTCGATGCTGGCGCTGCTGGAGGACGCGCTGCACGAAGCCGGGTTTGAAACGCTCAAGCTGACGGGCGAAACGGACAAGGCCAAGCGCATGGCGCTGGTCGAGCAATTCAACGGCGGCGACACGCCCGTTTTCCTGATTTCGCTCAAGGCGGGCGGCACGGGGCTGAACCTCGTCGGCGCGGACGTGGTTATCCACTACGATCCGTGGTGGAACACGGCGGCGCAGAATCAGGCGACCGACCGCGCCTACCGCATCGGGCAGACGAAGGGCGTTCAGGTGTTTTCACTGATTGCCGCCGGAACGATCGAGGAGCGCATCGTGCTGCTTCAGGAGGAGAAAAAGGCGCTCAGCGACGGCGTGCTGCTCGGCGAGGATTCGCTGTTCACTGTGGACGCGGCGGCGCTTCGCGAGATTCTGAAAGCGTGAAATGCGCCGCGTCGATCAACCCGGCGCAGGCGAGCGGCTGCTGGCGCGCATACGGCGCGGCGGCCTGCCAGAGGACGAGCGCCGCGTCCTTGTATCCGGCCTGCGGGCGGCAAGCGTCGGCCAGCGCCAGCGCGTGCAGCAGCAGCGCGGCGGGCGAGGGCAGTTCCGAATCCCAAATCGCGGGGATGCGCGGGAAGAACGCCGCCGCGTCCTGCGGGGTGTGCATCGGCAGGCCGTCCGGCGTTGTGAACGCATGCAGCGCCGCGCCCAGAAGGCGCAGGCCGCTTTCGCGATAGGTGTGCAGCTCCTCCGCCTGCCCCAGCGTCAGCAGCGCCAGCGCGAGCGCCGCGCCCGCGCCGCAGGTGAGCTGGGCGTTGAGCGCGCTGACCGGGGAATACGACGGCGGCAGGGCGGGCGACAGCGCGGCGAGGTAGCCGACGGCGCGCTGAGCCGCCTGAATGTAGCGCGATTCGCCCAAGCGCCTGCCGCACAGCGCGAATACGGCCGCCGCCAGCGCGCAATCCTCGCTGAGGATGCAGGGCGCGGGGGTCGGCGGCGTTCGGGCGGCGCGCACGCGCTGGAGCTGGGGCATGACCCGGCGCAGAAAGGCGGCGTCCTCCGGGGTGAGCGAATGCGGCAGGGTCGGCGTGCGCGGCAGATCCGCCTCGGGGGAATCCTCGACCGGGGAGAAGCGGCTGGGCGTGACCTTGGGCGGAAGCCCGGTGTGCTGGCGGCGCAGCCCCAGCAGGCGGCAGACGCGCAGGCCGTCCTCCCCGCCGAGCGCGGCGCAGACCTGCTCCGGCGTGAAGGCGCAGCTCTCCCTGTCGTAGGTGAGGCAGGGGTTCAGCGCGCCGCCCGGCGCAAAGCAGGCGGAGAGCAGAAAATCCAGCGTGCGGACGGCCTCGGCGCGGCGGCCGCTTTCCAGCAGCGTCAGCGCCAGCAGCGCGTTGATGGCCAGCGGCTTTTCCGGCACAAAGGCGCGCCAATCCTCCGTCAGCGTCGCGCGGAAGAACGCGCCGTCCAGCGGGTCGTAGAGGTCGGAGGCGAGCATCGCGTCGAGCGTCTGGTCAAGCGCCGCGTGCGCCTGCCTGTCGCGCAGCGCGGCGCGGCTCAAGAAGCGCAGCGCGGGGCAAAGCGGCTGCTTGAGCTTGCCGAAGCCGCCGTTGATCGGGTCGCGCACGGCGAGCAGCGCGCGGATCAGGTCATGCGCCGCGTCGCCGGGGGAATAGGGCTTGCGCAGCGGTTCGGCGCGGAAGGAGCGGACGGTCTGCGCGGCCTGACGGATGAAGGCGTCCCGGTTCTGCGCGAAGCGGCGATCCGCCTGCGAGAGCCAGACGTACAGCCGCGACGGATCGAGCGCAAAGCCCGCCGGGGGCAGCGGCGCGGCGAGAAACACGCGCGCGTCTTCGAGCATCAGCGCGCACAGGGGCAGCGCGCCCTCGCCGGAAAACAGTGCGCCCGCGCGCTGACAGAGCAGCTCCACATCCGGCCGCATGCCGGGGTAGAGCCAGACGGGCACGGTGCGCTCGAATATCTGCATATTCAGCGCCGCGTCCGCAAACGACGGCGGCGCGTCGCAGATGAAGAGCAGTACCGGCACGTCGCGCAGACGCGCCTGATCGAACGCCTGCGCGGAAAACGGCAGAAACGCCGCCGGGGCGGGCGGCGCGCAGGGAGTCTGCGGCGGCACGGCCTGCGGCGCAATCGGCGGGATGAACGGAACATTGGAAAAAGAAGAAACGCGCATGCGGCTTATCCTCCGAAAACGGTGATAAGCACAGCATGCGCGTTTTTTTGAAAAAGATGCGCCGCGCCGCTTATTTTGCCCTGCGGAACGGCCAGCTCGCCTCTTCGATGGCGATGTCGCGGTGGGTGACGCTGACGGTCTGCCCCAGCGCGCGCAGATGCGCGCCGAGCGCCTCGCTGATGGCCACGGAGCGATGCGCGCCGCCGGTGCAGCCCACGGCGATCATCAGCCGCCGCTTTCCCTCGCGCTGATACAGCGGCAGAAGGTAATCGACCAGCTCGTACAGGTGCCCCAAAAACTCGCGGGTCTCCTCCTTGCCGAGCACGTAATCGCGAACCGGCGCTTCCAGACCGGTGTAGGCGCGGATATCCTTGATATAATACGGGTTGGGCAGGAAGCGCACGTCGAACACCAGATCGCTTTCGCGCGGGATGCCGCGCTTATAGCCGAAGGACATGATTTCCGTGCGCAGGGCGCGCTGATTCTCGTTGCCGGAGAGCAGGTCGTCCACGCGCGCGCAAAGCTCCTTGGCGCGCAGCCCGCCGGTGGAGAGCACGTAATTGGCGCGCTCGCGCAGGAGCTGGAGCATTTCACGCTCCTTGGCGATGGCCTGTTCGAGCGTCATGCCGCCGCGCATGAGCGGGTGGTCGCGCCGCGTCTCCTTATAGCGGTCGATGAGCGTTTCGGTGTCCGCCTCCAGAAAGAGGATGGAGATTTCGTGGCTGTCGCCGCCCTGATCGATGGCGCTGCAAACCGCGTCCGCGTCGAACAGCGCGCCGCTGCGGGAATCCACGCCGAGGGCGACGGGCATATCCAGCTCCACCTTTTCGCAGAGGGTGAACGCGGGCGCGAGCAGCAGCGGCGGAATGTTGTCCATGCATTGATAGCCGCTGTCCTCCAGATGGCGCAGGACGCTCGTTTTGCCCGCGCCGGACAGGCCGGTGACGATCAGAAATTTCATGCTTGCCTCTTCCTTCTTTTGTTCAGTCTTCGCCCAGAATACGAACCTCCGGCTCGAGCTGCACGCCGGTCTGCTCAAAGACGCGCTGCTCCACCTGCCGCATCAATTCGAGCATGTCGCGCGCCGTCGCGCCGCCGATGTTGACGATAAAGCCCGCGTGCTTCTCGCTGACCTGCGCGCCGCCGACGGTGAGGCCGCGCAGGCCGCAGTCGTCGATGAGCTTGGCGGCGAAATGCCCCTCCGGGCGCTTAAACGTGCTGCCCGCGCTGGGCAGCGTGAGCGGCTGCTTCTCCCGCCGCGCCTTGGCACATTCCTCCATCCGCGCGCGGATGGCCTCGGGGTCGCCGGGCGTGAGCGCGAGCGTCGCCTGCGTAATCACCACGCCCGCGTCCATCAGCGCGCTGTGGCGGTAGGCGAAATCCAGCCGGTCGGCGGGATAAACGACGCGCCTGCCATCCGACAGGGAGACGCCCTCCGCCTGCGTGACGAGCTGAGCGAGCTCCGCGCCGTAAGCGCCCGCGTTCATCAGCACGCCGCCGCCGACGGTGCCGGGAATACCGCCCAGCTCGGCCATGCCGGAAAGCCCCTCGTCCCGCGCGAAGGCGGCGACGGCGGCCAGCGACGCGCCCGCCTGCACGAGCAGACAGTCGCCCTCGCGGCGGATGGCATTCAGGCCGCCGGAGATGCGCAGCACCAGCCCGCGGATGCCGCCGTCGCGCACCAGCAGGTTGGAGCCGTTGCCGATGATCGTCACCGGCGCATCCGCCTGTTTGGCGGCGCGGAGCGCAACGGCGATTTCATCCGCCGAGTGGATGTTCACCATCACCTCGGCCGGGCCGCCGATGCGCAGGGTGGTATACTGCGCCATCGGGGCCTGCGGTGCGATGCGCTCCGGCGCGAAATTGGCTTGAACCAGCGATTGAATCAGGGCATCCATCAGACACTGAACCTCCCGGCGGATTTTAATACGCCTATTGTACCCCATTTTTGAAAAAGACACAAGGCAAAGCAAAAGAAAACGCCCGTTCCCAGTCTATGCGGGAAGCGGGCGAATGTGCGATTTGAATTATTCCGCGATCTGCCGCCGAACGCCGTCTTCGCTGACGACGGTGATGGGCGCATCCTCGCCGCCCAGACAGAGCTGCTCGCCGGAGGTGAGGGAAAGCGCCTCGCGCATCGCGGCCAGATCCTCGACCAGATAGGTCTCCTGCACATAGAAATCCATATCGGTCAGCACGATTTCCGTCACGCCGACGCGGCGGAGTACATCGACGGCATGCTGATCCATCTGAAGGAGCAGGCCGCCCTGATCGCTGCCCGCGCGCATGCACAGGCGGATGTCGCCCGAGCCGCCAGTCTGCGCCGCGCAGAGATTCTCCTGAAAGGTGACGCCGCTGCCCTCCGGCGTGAACAGGCAGAGCCGAACGGACAGGCCGCCCAGCCGCGCCTGATACAGCCACTGATCCGAAGCGGAAACGCCCCGATAGGCGCGCCGATGGCCGAAGTTTTCAAGCTGACCCAGATCCTTGCGGCTCGTCTGAACGGTCGCGTCCTGCTGGGTGTTGAGGGTGAGCGGCGCGGTCTCCGCGGCCAGCGCACAGGCGGGCGAGGCCAGCAGCAGGGCGCTCAGCGCGGCGGCTGCGGCACGGGTTTGAAGGCGTTTCATGGGGAGAATCCTTCCTTTCTGCTGATGTATGCAAGATGCGTTTGGATGGCGTCAATCAATGCTCGGCGTATCGGGGATGGGCGTTTCGCGCGGGGTCACGCCGACGTAGTAAATCGGCGCGGCGGCCTTATAGGTATCGGTGTATTTCTTCTCGCGGGAGATTTCCAGCCCATTGCTGTCCATCGTCACCAGATACACGTCCACGACGTAGCCCTCGCGGCCCTTGCTGACCTGATAAGTCTCGTCGTCGTAGATGACATACTCGCCGTTGTTGTCCTTTTTATAGGTGGGCTCGGGCAGCGGGAGGGTCTCCACCACCTGCGAATCGAGTTTGTAGGTGTAGCCGTTCGGATCGGGGCGGCCGTAGATGATGAAGCGGCTCGTCCAATAGCCCTTGACCTTGACGAACTGCGTTTCGATGTAGATGTTCGCGCCCGTGTTGTTGGTGAACACGAAATCATAGCGATCATCGGAAACGGTCGCGTCCTTGCCCTTGTCCACATAGCTGGAGGGGATGGCGTGGGGCGTACGCTTGTTGACCGTCAGCCCCGCGTTGACCACCGCGTTATACAGCGTGGAGGACACCTGACAGATGCCGCCGCCGATGCCCTCGACGTAGTTGCCGTAGGCGATTTCCAGCGCCGCCTGATAGCCGTTGGCCGCCGTGCGCTTGAGCGCGACTTTGTTGAAGGAGACGGACTTGCCGGGGGCGACGGTCAGGCGATTGAAGCGCTCCGTGCCGACGCGGATATTTTCCGTCCGGCTTTCAACGTAGTCGCCGGTTTTGCCGACTGTGGTTTCAAAGCTGCTGAGCTTCACGATCTGCGCTTCCAGTTGGGCGCGCGTGACCGAAGGCTGCACGGGAACCGGGGTCAGATCGACTACGCCGCTTTCCAGCATGTTGACCATCGTGCAGATGCGCTCGTTCAGCCCGGTGATATCCAACGTCTGCCCGGCCGTCTCATCTGTATAGGAGAACGGCGGCCACTTGGTCTCGTCGTCCACGCGCGTCGCGTTGACGGCGGGGAGATCCACCTCGGATTTGATCTGGGAGAGGATCTGGTTGACCTGACTCATATCGTAGGAGAGCGTGGTATAGCGCATAGCCGGTTCTTCTTCGAGCGCCTTGACCTGCTCGTAGCGAACGGAGGACGACCCCGTGTGGCCGATGGCCCAGAGCTGATCGAGCTGGTCGGCGACGTTATACTGCATGTTCAGGCTGTCGCCGGTGATATCCCAGCTGCGGCCGTCCTGCGTGCGCAGGGTGATTTTGAACGAGGAAATCAGCGATTGCACCTGCTGGGTGACGAGCGCAGCCGCCTCGTCGAGCGTCTTGCCCTGAAGCGGAATGTCGTTGACGTAGATGTTCGGGTAGAACACGCCGTCGCCGCGGTCGAGCGTCTGCTTGATATCCACCAGACGCGCGCCCGAACGGATGCCGACGATCAGCAGCACCACGGCGATCACGCCGCAGAGCGCGCCGATGGTCAGGCGGCGGAGCTTGCGCGCGCGGCGCTCTCTGGCCTTTTTGCTCATCGGGCGCGCCGACGCCTTCTTTTTCCGGGCGGGCGCTTTCCGTGGCGCGGCGGGTTTCTTCGCCGCGTCGGCCGCGCGTTCGTTGCGCGTCTGCTTCATCTGCAAAATGGCCTGCGTCTCCTGCGCGCCGCGCGAGGTGTGCCTAGGCGCTTCCGGCTCGGCTTTCTTCTGTTTGTTTCTGCGGGAGGCCGCGCCGCTGGTATCGGAAACCATCCAATCCGGCGTATCCTCCTCGGTGCCCACGATGATGCGCACCGGCTCCTCCGAAACGGGCGCGGCCTGGGGCCTGCGTCTGCGGCGGGGCGTTTGGCGATCATCTGCCATGGGCTTCACCTCCTTATTTAATCGAAAGGCGGGGCGAACCCCGCCTGTGTATACGACATCATCCTTTATCATACTGCATTTTGCCGCGCGGCGCAAGGTTTTTTTGCGCGCGCGTCACGCGAACCCGCCCGAACGCATAGCCTGAACGGGGGAAAAACGGCTTCTGCCTATATAGACGGGAAGAACGGGCGTTTTCTTGCATACAGACGCTTTTTTTCCCCGCGCGAGAGAGGAGAGGGCAGATGGAAAAGGCGATGAAATGGATTGCGGCCGCGGCAGGCGCTGCGGCCGGGCTTTTGACGCGCATGCCGATGGCGCTTCGGCTGCTCGTGCTGCTGATGGCGCTGGATTATCTGAGCGGCGTGGGCGTTGCGCTGCTGGGCAAAAGCCCGAAGAGCGAGGGCGGCGCGCTGAGCAGTCGGGCGGGGTTCGCCGGTCTGGCGCGCAAGGCGATGATTTTGGTGATCGTCCTTCTGGCCGCCGTGCTCGATCAGCTCACGGGGAGCGCGGCCTGCACCGGCGCGGCGACGATGTTTTATATTGTCAACGAATCGCTTTCGATTTTGGAAAACGCGGTGCTGCTCGGCGTACCCGTGCCGCAGCGGCTGCGGCAGGCGCTCGACGTGGCGCGGCTCGCCGCCGACAGCGAGAAGGAAAAAACCAAGGACGGTTGAATGTTGCCGGGGTGCGGCGGCCGCCGCACCCCGCGCCCGCCGCGCGCAGGAAACTTTTTTCAAAGAAAGGGTTGACAAATCCGTCCGGGTTTCGTATAATATACACGTTGCACCGCTGGTGCACGAAGTGAATATGCGGTAGTGCTGGAATTGGCAGACAGGCACGTTTGAGGGGCGTGTGTTGTATGACGTATGGGTTCAAGTCCCATCTACCGCACCAAACAGGAAGTCCAGAGGCCACAAAGGTTTCTGGATTTTTTCTTTTGCCGTCTATTTTATTCAGTGTAGAATATTACCCGTTTCGTGTATTGCCGTTCCCGTTCCGTGTGAACTTTTGCAAAATCATTTCACACGGAATTTCACACGGGCTTTTTGATGGATTCGTAGAGTGCCGCCGTTCCTGCGGCCAGCTCGGCGTTTACGGATTCCTGACGTTCGCGGAAAAGCTCAACATACACTTGATGCGAGAAAGCGGACGTTGAATGACCCATGACGCGGGCAAGCTCTTCCTCGGACGCGCCGGAGTACGCGACCGAAGTTGCAAAGAAGTGGCGCAGATCATAAAAGCGCATCTTTTCCGGAAGCCCAAGTGCCGCCCTGCATTTTTTCCAGCGGTAGTCAACGAGGTTCGGCTTTAGCGTCAGTATTTGGGCATGGTCAGCGCCTCGCGGCTTGCAGTCGTACAAATTTTGGAAAAAAGACCAGTCGAGACGAAGCGCGCGCTCTCCCGCATCTGTCTTTGTGACGTTTTTTCTGACGTATGAGCGGGATTCATCGCGCACTGTGGCCTTGTCGATGCTTAAAAGCCCCATCTTGTACACTCTTCCGTCTCTGCTGATTGCGGAAACAGGTTCAGCGGACAGATCGCCCCACGTCAAAGCATACGCCTCAGAAGGGCGCAAGCCCGCGCTCACAATGAAGCAACAATAAAGGTAGAAATCCGTTTCCCAATGCTCTTTTGCGTAGGCCAGCACGTCTCGCGCCCAGCCTTCGGAAAAAAGCTGCTTCTTCGACTTCTTCCTTTTGGCTATGACAATCCCGGACAAATTCAAATCGGGCGCATATTTGCCAAAAACGGAGCGCAGAAAGTAAAACTCATTCCGAACCGTTTTCACGGCATGATCTTTAGCTCTTGCGTCAATCGCTTTTTGGATATCCCGCTCTGTGATTTGATCTAGGCGTAAAGAGACAAGCATCGGAAAGCTGTTTTCCCGTATCGAGACATACGCCGGAATCGTGGACGGCGAATAGCCCTGTACCCTGCACGTGTCTATAAACTCATCCATCGCCTGACCGAGCGTCAGTGTTTGTTTCTTCTTCCGCTTATGATCGGCAGCAGCGACGGCAGCGAGGCGTTCAGATTCACGGGCAGTCGATGCGGTGAAGGATTCGACGATTGGCTTTCCTGCTGCATCCCTGCCGAGGTAAACCTGTGTTCGCCAGTTGCCGGACGGAAGTTTCTTTGCCTTTGCCATAAAAAATCCCCCTTTTGATAATTATTTGATAGTATATTCCTCAAAAATCGGCATATGATAAAAAAAGAAAGGCGGTGAACGCATGAAAGATGTGAATCGAATGTTTGCGTTGCGTCTCCCGGAGGCCATGCTTGAGGAGAACGAAATGCACGCGGATGAAAACACAATCGTGCTTGCAATCGTGGAGAATCTGCGAGCTTGCTTGAAGGGACTCCCGGAAGAACTTACGCACGAGCAAAAGAAGATGGCTTTTAACAGAGCAATCGAATGCTTTAAGGCAGAAAATTGTTTCGGCAATTCGTTGTCTCTTGAAGATTACGGCATCGCATTCACGCACACGCCAGCACCATGTTGCCCCATGAAGGGCTAAAACAAAAAGACGCGCCCATCAGGACGCGCCTTTTTTTGTCGCTCAGCGCGACCTGATGTTTTGTCGGCGTCGGCAAAACATCGCTTGTTTTCATTTCAAGCGATTAGAAGCCAAGCCCCTTATAGGTGGAGAAATCCAACGTGCCAGACGTTGAAACGATATCCCCATCTTTGAGGGAGAGCTTGCCGATTACCGGGTCTGTGCTTGTCAGATAATATGCAGATTCAAGCCCGTTTACATATAGCGTCGTGAAGGCGCTTTTTACGCTGTTTGTGATCGTGTAATCTCCGGCGGGGATATCACTTCCAACGGTGTATTCACCAGAGGGGACAGATACGCACTTAAATTCTTCACGGCTTACAACCTCTTCGAGTATTTGGCTCTGCAAATCGACAAGTTCATCAAAGGACATGCTCTTTAGATCAACGTCGGCCATTGCAACTCCGGCAGATAACATCATGCCCACCAATACGATAGCAAGTTTCTTTTTCATGACTGAATCCCTCCATTTTCTTCATTCAGAATCTTTCCGATTCTAACGTAACCGATAAAGCCCAAAATGATTTCCGGGATGCAAAGTTCCGCGTACATGGTAAACATCACGGCGGCGACACAAAACATGATTGCGGCAGTCAGCGCCATTCCGCGCTTATTATTAAAGAAGGCAATCCATGCAAAAATTGAACCCAGCACGCACATCAGCATGTGGGGAGTTACCATCATCGTGGCGATAGAGCCGCCAATCGAACCAGCCGCAGTATCTGCAAAATACGCCAACAGATAAATCGAGTACAGCGTTCCAAGCGCGGCGCAAAGGAACTCAGTTTTTGACCTTCTCATTGTTTTAGCTCTTCCTTTATTCTTTTTTTGTGCATTTGTGCATAAAATCAATCATAACGACTGTGGAGGTGCGTCATGATTATTGTCATCATCTATCCGAAGCCGACAAAACGAATTTTCGTCATGCCGCCGCCGGAGAGGGTAAGCAACAAGCCGAGTTGAAAAACTGCGTCAGCACGTTTGCGCGTGACTAAAGAACGAGGTGATCTAAATGGAAACGAAAAAAGGAAGGAACGCACAAAAGCTGACAACAGAAGAAAAGTATATCATTGCAATGTATCGCGATCTTAGTCCAGTGCGACGGTGGATTTTCCGTGTTTACCAGAGAGCGCTCGTAAAAAGGATTTCGTTGCATCCTGACCATCTTGAGAAACAGCCCTATACATCGAGATAATTTCAATTTCATCGTCAGAGAACCCGCCTGAAAAATGGCCGGGTTCTTTTTGATCGTCAAGAATATACGAAATCGGAACGTCACATGCGGCAGATATTTTTTGAGCTGCAATTCGGTTTATCGGCTTTCCGCTCTCATATCGTGCAATAGACGATCTGGACAACCCACAAAGCTCGGCAAATTCTTCTTGCCCCATTTTTTTCACCCTTCGTAAATTCAGAATCCGTTCTGATGTATTCGTCATTGTATCACCCCCTTTAGCTCTAGTATATCATAACTGACACAAAATAAAAATATCAGAACTGATACAAAAACACTTGACAGCGTATCAGTAATGATGTAAAATAGCATTGTATCAGAACTGAATCAACAAAAACCGATTCGGTATCAATTTTGAGATGAAAGGAGGATTTGGCGCGTGTCAAAAGTCAAGCAGTTGCGTAAGCAAAAGAATCTTACGCAAGCGCAGCTTGCAAAGCGTAGCGGAACGTCGCTCATAACCGTTGGACGGCTTGAACGCGGCGAGTGCTTCCCTCGGTTGGAGAATGCTTCGAAAATTGCAAACGTGCTCGGCGTATCCATTGAAGATATCGTCGAAGCGCCTGAAAAAGAAGACAAGGAGGTTTGAACACGATGAAAAAGCGCCAGCGGAATTGGGATGCGGAAGACGATCTCTTCCGGCGGCAGGTCGGTCAGCTCTGCGGCGTGTCCGGCATGGACAAGGCCGAGCTGGCGCTGAACCTCGGCGTATCGAAAAAGACGCTCTACAACCGGATCAACCACCCGGAAACGCTGACCAAGCTGGAAGAGCGCAGGTTGTACGAGCTGATGCAAGCCGAAGGGCTTGAGTATCAAGCGGGGTTTGACGGCGTGGCGTTGCCGCGCCTGAGAATCGCAAGGTAAAAAAAGAGCCGCCCCGCGTTGCAGCGCGGAACGGCCAGAGAGAACAAAAAATGACGTGGTTATTGTACCACGGAAAGGATGAAATATCAATGCTTAAAGCGCAGTTCATCGGATTATTCGCCCGACTGCTTGAAGGTCTGGGCATGGTGCTTGCGTACACGCTGGCGGTGGCTTTCGCTGGCGCGGTGATCCTGCTGATCGTCTGCATCATCGCGGAAATGGACAAGGAGGGAAAGAAGGATGTGTGATATCTGCCACAGTTTCCCATGCCTGAGCGGTTGCCCGAACGCCGAACCCGATGTCCCTGTATGTCAGTGCAGCAGATGCAAGACGGCGATCTATGAGGGCGACAAAATCGCAGAGATCGGCAGCAAGATTTTGTGTGAGGATTGCGCCGACAGCATCAGCACGACGGAGTGGCTTGAGCTGCTCGGCACCGGATGGACGTTTGCGGAGGCGATTTGATGAGCGAAATCTACACCGTGTACAAGGACACGCGCAACATGAGCCGCGCAGAATGGCTCACGGCTCGAAAAGCCGGTATCGGCGGAAGCGATGCAGCCGCGATCATCGGCTTGAACCCGTTCTCGTCGCCGCTCACGGTTTGGGCGGATAAGACCAGCGCGGACGAGCCGCAGGAAGAGAGCGAGAACGAAGCAATCTGGCTCGGAAACGTGCTGGAAGACCACGTGGCGAGGCGATACGCCGAAGAGAGCGGTCTGAACATCGTTCGGTGCAATCAGATGATGCAGAACATCGAACACCCGTTTATGCTGGCGAACATCGACCGCCGCGTCAAGGGCAAGAGGATTGGCGTTGAGATCAAGACGACATCCTCTTTCACAAAGACCGACTTCGCAGGTGGAGACGTCAATCCCTGGTACTACGCGCAGTGCATGCACTACCTCGCGGTCACGGGCTGGGATGAGTGGAAGCTCGTGGTGCTGGTCATCGGTCGGGGGCTGTACACATACAGCTTCAAGCGCAGAGAGAACGAAGACCAGATCAAGGCACTCATTTCTGCCGAGGATTACTTTTGGCATGAGTACGTTTTACAGGGCAAATGCCCGCCCGTTGACGGAAGTAAGGCGGCGGAAGAAATCCTGACCAAGCGCTATCCCGTATCTGACGGCTCGACCATCACGCTTGACTGTGACGATGCAATCAGCCAGTACATGACGCTAACGAGCAAAATCAAAGAGCTTGAGAGAGATAAAGCCCTGTATGAGCAGCGTATCAAGGAGTGCATGGGCGAATCTGAGCGCGGAGAAAGCGCGAATTACATCGTAAGCTGGAAAAACAGCAACCCGCGAAAGACCATTGACACCAAGCGGCTCACGGAAGAGCACCCCGAAATCGTTGACAGATACATCAAGATTGGCGCACCTACGCGCCGATTCATGGTCAAGGAGGCATAAAAGATGGAAAGACAGGCAAAGAACACGGCGGGAATTATCACAAACGCAACCGCCAGCCGCGCACCCGTCGCGGCGGCCACAACCGCGCCCGTTGCAGCGCGAACCGTCAACCAAATTCTGAACGGCATGTTTGATTCTGAGGGCTACAAAAAACGCCTGAACGACTTGCTGGGTGATCGAGCGCCGCAATTTATCTCTGCGGTCATCACGCTTTGCAATGCGGATGCAAACCTGACGGCGGCGGTTCGCCAAGCCCCGCAGACGGTCATTCAGGCGGCGCTCAAAGCCGCAAGTTATGATCTTCCGGTCGATAATGCGCTCGGCTTTGCCTACATCGTGCCGTTCAACAACAGCAAAAAGACGGATGACGGAAACTGGATCAAGATTCCGGAAGCGCAGTTCATTCTCGGTTACAAGGGCATGATTCAGCTTGCGCTCAGAACCGGGGCATACAAGCGGCTGAACGTCATGGATGTGCGTGAAGGAGAGCTGATCTCCTGCGACAGATTGACTGAAGACTTCGAGTTTCGCTGGGAACAGGACGAGGCGGAGCGTGAGAAACTGCCGATTATCGGCTATGTTGGATACTATCGCCTTGTAAACGGCACGGAAAAGACGGTATACATGAGCGTTCAGCAGATCGAGGCGCACGAAGCAAAAAACCGCAAGGGAAAGAATCAGGGCAAAGGCTGGCGCGACGACTGGGACGCTATGGCGCGGAAAACCGTCATGCGTCGCTTGCTCGGACGCTGGGGCGTTATGTCCATCGACTACAAGAGCGCATCGCCCGCCGCGCTGAAAGCGGCGCACGATATAAGCACAGGGCTGGTTGATGATGAATCCCCGCTACCCGATGGAATCTTAGACGTAACGGACACGGGAGCAGCACATGACGCGCCGGAGAACGCGCTCGAAGACAAGGAACAATAAAAAAACCGCAAGGGCTAAACCCTTGCGCATGGTGCGCAGCTCAGGAGAGCAACCGCAGGACGTAAAGCGGCGTTCCGCGAGAAGGGGCGGCTCGATACCGCCGCGCGCCAAGCAGCAGGAGAAATCCATATTCTGTAACAGGCACGTTTCCCCCGCTTGAAACGGTATCGCCCACAGAAAGGAGGACACAGGGCAGGCAAATTCACACTGGCGGCTCGGAAAGACGAGCAAAACCATTTTTTCTGGCAGCCGGAAAGACGGCAAATAAAAAGACGTTTCACAGACGGCCTAGCCGCCGGGGCAAAACGGCGGCACTCATGGCAAGCATGGAAGGCATCGCGCGGGTGCAACACCCCCCTTATTCGTCAAGGTTTCTTCCTTTCCTTCCCTTCTCATACAGATTGACGCGAAGCACCTTGCCCACGCGCCCGGTTCGATTCCGGGGCTTGCCACAATTTTACATACAGAAAGGAGAACCTTATGCTCGACTACTTAAAAATTTTCCCGGAGTTTGAGACGATGCTCAGACGATACACGGACGAAGAGCGCGGTCGGCTTTTTATGGCCATGATGGCCTATGCGTATCGCGGCGAAGAGCCTGATTTCGACGAGGACGCGCACGAATGGTACATCTGGGACACGATCAAGCTCAAGATTGACCAGTGCGCGGAAACGCTCGAATCCAAGCGAGCGAGCGGAAAAAAGGGCGGAAGCGCCAAGCAGACCGAAGCAGACGCAAGCAAAGCGAACCAAAGCGAAACGGATGAAAGCAACGTCAAGCACATTGAAGCAAACGCAAGCACATTGAAGCAAACGCAAGCAGAAGCAAGCAAAGCCAAGCAGACCGAAGCAGACGCAAGCGAAACCGACATATATAAGAATAAGAATAAGAATAAGAGTAGTAGTAGTTACGTACCCCCTACCCCCTACGACGAAATCAACGACGACGAACTGCTGCGACTGCGACAGGAACAGCAGGACGTGGAGACAGCCGCAAGGCGTGTCGGCTTGCCTGTCAGCGCTGCTGGCGACTATGACACCATGGACGCTCTACGCGCGGAGCATGGAGCGGACAATCTGCTCAAAGCCATATCCCGGATTCAGGGCGCGACGGAGAAAAGCCGAGACTGGCGGTATATCTCCGGGATTCTGCGCAAAGAGAGAGCATCCGGCTACACATGGGCGGACAAACCGCCGAATGCATCAGGAGGAATAAGCCATGAACGACCCGAGCCAAGAAGCCACACGCGCGATCTCTGAGCGGGCTTTCTGCGGCGCGATCATCAGGGGCGACGCCAGAGCGACGGACGCGGGGCTGAAAGCCGACTGGTTCACCGTGCCGATTTGCCGACGTATCTTCTCGGCGGCGCTGGCGATTGAGAGACAGGGACGGCCTTGCGACCTTGCGACGCTCGAAGGGGTTCTCGACGATGACGATCTCGACAAGGCAATCACCATCGCGGCGGAGACCGTCACGACGGCGCTTTCAGACCAGCAGGCAGACAACATCCGCCTCGCGGCAATGCGCAGGGAGATTGTCAAAACATGCCTAGAGACAGCACGAACGGCGAACGAGGGCGAAATATCGACGACAGAGCTGCTAGACGGCGCTGTGATGCGATTAAATGCGCTCAGCGGACAAACAGACGACTGCGGTGTAATCAGCGGCACAGACGCGATTTGCGGCTTCTACGCGCGGCTGACAAGCGGAGCGGTCGAGCCGGTCACGAAGACGGGCTTTCCAAAACTCGACAGGGCGCTGATGATTGCGGGCGGAAAGCTGATCGTCGTCGGCGCGAGGCCTTCGGTCGGCAAGTCTGCGTTTCTACTGCACCTCGCGGTTAAGGCGCTGAATGTTGGCCGGAGAATCCTGCTGGTGTCGTGCGAGATGGGCGCGGATGAGATCATCGGGCGCATCGTGGCGCAGAAAAGCCGCGTATCGTCTGACAAGATCGAGCGTCACGAACTGGACGACAGCGAGATTGTCAAAGTCGCGGAGAGTTTCGCGGAAATCCCTTCCGAGCAGCTTTTTATCAGCGAGAGGGCGCGAACCGTGCGCGACATAAGGCGCATGGCACTTAGAATCCGCGCGAGATGCGGGCTGGATATGATCGTCGTCGATTACTTACAGCTTCTCGACGCGGGACAGAAGACGAGCAACCGCTCGGAGGCTGTCGGTGTTGTCACGCGGGCACTTAAATCGCTGGCAATGGAGCTTAAAATCCCGATCCTGACCGCAAGCCAGCTCAACCGCGCAAGCGAGCGCAACGACGCGCCGCGACTGTCAGACCTTCGCGAATCCGGCAGCATCGAGCAGGACGCGGACGCGGTGCTTCTTCTCCACGCGCCGGACGACAAAGACAACCCGGAAAGGCTGCTGTTTCTCGACAAAAACCGAGGCGGAGAGTGCGGGAAAATCAGATTGTATTTTGACGGCGCAACGATGCGATTCACGGAAATGCAAGGAGGTTAAGCGTGAAAAAGCAAGTGCCGACTGAATCCGAAGAGCAGCAGACCCTTTTCCGCTGGGCGGCGATGCAATGCGGGAAATACCCCGAGCTGGCACTGATGTTCCACATCCCCAACGAGGGAAAACGAAGCTGGATGACGGGCGGCAGGATGAGAGCAGAGGGGCTGAAAAGCGGAGTGCCTGACATCTTCCTGCCCGTCCCGCGTGGAGAGTTTCACGGACTTTTTGTCGAGATGAAGCGGACGAAGGGCGGGACGGTCAGCGATTGTCAAAAGCTATGGCTGCATGACTTGCAAAAACAAGGCTATTGCGCGGCGGTGTGCCGGGGATGGTGCGAAGCTGCGGAATGTATAAAAAAATACTTGGAGGGAAAAGCATGAACAAGGTTTTTCTGATCGGCAATTTGACGAAAGACCCGGAGATGCGATCCACGCAGTCCGGCGTTGCGGTCTGCAACTTTTCGATTGCGGTAAATCGGCGGTTTAAGAACGCGAACGGCGAACAGGAAACGGATTTTCTGAACGTCATCGCGTGGCGGCAGTTGGCCGAGCTGTGCGGCAAGTACCTTGCCAAGGGGCGCAAGGTAGCCGTGACGGGAAGCATCCAGACCCGCACGTATAAGGCGCAGGACGGCAGCAAGCGCAGCGCGTTTGATATCGTCGCCGACGAGGTGGAGTTCCTGTCGCCGCAGAATCAGCAGAGCAGCACACAGAGCGCGCCGGGGGCATACACGACGGCGGCGAGCAAAGACAGCGGGACGACCTATGCGCCGCAACCGCACAACGATTTTGGCGGGTTCACGCAGGTGGACGACGAAGAACTGCCGTTTTGATGGGAGGTTCGAGCGTGAATAGCTGTTTATTTTCAAGCGCATCCGTCGAGTGGGCAACGCCGCAGGCTCTTTTTGACGAGCTGGACGCGGAGTTCCATTTCGATCTTGATCCATGCAGCACGAACGAGAACGCGAAATGCGCGGAACACTTCACTAAGGCGGAGGACGGTCTTTCCCAAAATTGGGGGGGCAAAAGGGTGTTTTGCAATCCACCCTACGGGCGAGAACTCCCAAAGTGGATCAAAAAAGCGCACGACGAGGCAGAAAAAGGCGCGCTCGTGGTGATGCTCATTCCGGCGCGGACGGATACGCGGGCTTTCCATGATTACATATACCATCAGGCGGAAATTCGATTCATCAGGGGACGGATCAAGTTTGGCAATGCGAAAGCGTCCGCGCCTTTTCCGTCGATGGTGGTTATTTTTAGAGGAGGAACGAAATGAACGATTTGAACGAATTGCGAAATGAAATCTACGATGACGCGGTGAAACATGGGCTGTGGGAGTTTAGAGAGAATTGTGCTTGGCTTGACGAACTGGACGAGATGACGGAAGAAGATAAGAAAGATTATTGCGTCGATATAATTGTCGACGAGATTGGTGAATTAAGGCAGGCGGTAGGTGAAGACGAAGAACATTTTGTCGAAGAACTGGCGGACGTTATCATCACAGCGCTGTCTGCCGCCGGGTATCTGGGCATCGACATTGACAAGGCGGTACGGCAGAAGATGGAGATTAACCGAGGGCGTGAATGGAGGCATGGAAAATGAGCCTTATCGAGTACGACCTTTTCGGGCAAAAGCGGGACAAGGTGCAGACGGCGATAGACCGGCTGCGGGCGTTTGAACCTAAAGATGGGTACTATGTCGCGGACAGCGGCGGGAAAGACAGTACCTGTGTCGTCAAGCTCTGCGAGATGGCAGGAGTTAAGTTTGATGCGCACTACAATGCGACGACGATTGACCCGCCACAGCTTGTACGCTTCATCCGGAAGAATCACCCCAAAACAGAAATCGAAAAGCCTGAATATACCATGCGAGAGCTGATCGTCAAAAAGCAATTCCCGCCACTGAGGACACAACGCTATTGTTGCGCCGAACTAAAAGAACCAAAGGGAATCGGGCACGTCGTGGTTACGGGCGTAAGATGGGCAGAAAGCAGGAACAGAAAAAACAACCAAGGGATTGTGACGATTCCAAAAGTGCCCAAAAGCCTACACAACGCAGCGGATTTGAGCGGTGCAGAGCCGAATCGAACGAGCAAAAACGGGCTGATACTCAATACCGATAACGACGAGAGCCGCAGAATGGTTGAGATGTGCTATCGGACGCACGAAACGCTTGTCAATCCGATTATTGACTGGACGGACGAAGACGTGTGGGAGTTCATACGGCTCTACAACGTACCGTATTGCGAGCTATACGATTTCGGATTCAAACGGCTTGGCTGCGTGGCCTGCCCGCTGGGCGGCTCTGCGAGCATGCAAAGAGAGCTTGAGTTTTTCCCACAATTCAAGTCATTTTATATTCGCACCTTTGACGAGATGCTGGACGCACGGCGAAAAGCGGGAAAACCCATCAATAGGCATTGGACGGACGGCGAATCGGTCTTACGCTGGTGGATCGGAAAAGGCGGAGAGAGCAAAGACGAGTTGCAGATTGGGATTTTTGATGAAACGGAGGAAATGACCGATGAAATGTAAATGGTACGATGCGTTTGAAGGTGCCTGCACCAACGGCGAGTGTCCCTATCGCGGCGACGTGTGCCCGACGAGCGAACACCCGGAGGTGTGCAAGTATTACAACAAGCCGGAGAAAAAACTGTCCGTGGGAGATATTGTGAAAGGGCTGAGAGTGTGCGGTAGAGGTGCTTTATGCCATGGGTGCCCGGCACAAAACCTTTCTCCGGCAGATTGCTCAAAAGCGTTGAAAGAACAAGCCGCCGACATGCTCGAAAAGCTGGCGGCGGATAAGGACGCGAAGAAGCCGGAGCCGCCGAAGGAGGATGAACGATGAAAGCGACGCCTGACGAGATCAAGAAATCTCTGAGAATGTGTATTGAGTACAAAGACGCAAACTCTTGCTTTGATTGCTTTTATGACTGTTTCGATTCGTACTGCTCGGTAGGTCTTACCGCTGACGCGCTCGCCTACATCGAACAGCTAGAAGCGGAAAGAGAGGGAAAGAGCCATGAGTGAAAAACCGAAATGCCCCGGATGCGGGGCTGACATGGAGTTGGTGAATTTGTGTAACGCCGCATTTTGCTACGTCTGCACGAAATGCGGCTGGGATTCGCCAGTTGGCATTGATCCTGAATCGGCGACCCGAATGGCGATGCGCCGCGCCGAGCCGAAGAACCGCGTGCTGACGCTGGAAGAGCTAAAAAATCATGCTGGTTTTTTATGGAACGAGAATCGATTTGAGAGTGAAGGTGAACCGGCATATGCAGAAAACGATTTTTTGTATGTCGGTAATGGAAATGTTGATTTAAAATTAAACATTTCAAAAATATACGGCAGGCGTTGGCGCTGCTGGCTGCGCAAGCCGACGGAAACTGAAAGGTGGGAAACGCCGTGGGAAAGCTGATGACTAAACTTCGGCAGAAGCTATGCCAACATACAAAGCTTGAATTTAATGCATGGCGTCATGAAGATGGAAAGTGGTTTCTCTACGGAACATGCATATATTGTGGGGCAAAGTTGCGCGGACTAAGTTTTACAGACAGGTGCGCAAAAGATTTTATTGATGTGTGGGAAAAGGAGACAAGAAAGCCATGAATGACGCGCCATGCCGCGACTGCGCGAGCCGCGAGGTTGGCTGTCACGCGGGATGCGAGAGATACAAGGCGTATGCCGACGGACGGAAAACGGTGCTGGAAAACCGCTACACAGCTTGCATAGAAGGCACGGGCAAAAAGCGCAGTCACGAGCGCTGGGAAAAATTTCAGAAAAAGGCAAGGAGATAGATACTTGTGTCAAACACAGAAATGTATATGTGGTATAAGGCACACGGAATCTGTGTGTCTTGCGGCCGCGAAGACGCAATGCTTGGGCGCGTCAGATGCTTTGATTGCCTTGAAAAAGAAAGGGAACGTTGCAAGTGTTACTTGGAAAGTGGAGATCGCAAAGCCCTAAAAAAACAAGCCAACGCGCGCAGAGCGGCGGCCAGAAAGGAAAATGGTCAGTGCATAGCGTGCGCTAGGCCGGCCGTGCCGGGAAAAGTGCGCTGTCAATTTCACTTGTTCAAAGACGCTAGAAATCATAAACATGCGGAGTGGAAGCCGCCGGGAGAATGTTTATACTGCACAGAGCCACACGCGGAAGGAAAAAAGCTGTGCGAAAAGCACCTGCTGATTGCTCAAAAAAGCATAGCGAACGCCAGAAAACATATCAACAGGAAGGAGCACCCGTGGCGGCAAGAATTGTTCGGTCGAATCGGATAGCAAGCGAAGAACCGTTATGCCCAAAAAATGAATTTGGTGTGTTGCAGAACTCTTGGGAAAAAGATAGGTGCAGCAAATGCGCGTTTGAAGTTGAGCTGAACGGATGGAAATTCTGCGGATGGACGACCCCTAGATTAACGCTGGAAGAATGTATCTGGATAAGTCAGCTATGGGTATGTAATCCATACAAAACATGCAGTATGTGCAAATACCATACGCACAATTCGCTGACAAAGCATACGCGGTGCGAAGAATGTATGCAAAGCGCGCATTTAGACCGATTCAAACCGAGATATGAAGATGAATACGAAAAATGGAATGAGTGGTATAACAAAATGAACCTTCCGTATTGGGAGGAACAACAAAAGCGGAGAGCTTAAAAATGCTCGGAATCGAAAAGAGAAAAAGGCGAAAAAAGGAGGTTAATAATGCAGTTGACAGAAGCGGACAAGCGAACGCTGCTTGACACGCGGAAAAAGCGCAAGGCGTATGTGAGGACGGAAGAAGCCTACGAGGAGGAAAAAGCCGCCTATCTGACGGCGCAAAAGCTCACGGGCATGCCGTCCGGCTCGTCCAGCGGTGCAGGACTTGAGACTTATGTCATGCGGCGTGACAAGGCTTTCGAGGCTCTGCAAGCCGCAAGTACGGCCTATCTTACGGCAATTTCAGCGGCGCTTGAGGTGATCGACAAGATTGTGCTGCAAATCGAAACACTTGAGAAGGTCAGTCGAGTGCGAGAGTTTTGCAAGGCGTATTTTATCGAGGGATTGTCCGTCACTGAGGCGACGGCGCGTCAAGGGTTGGCTGAAAGCACGGGCTGGGCGTACAAGAGGGAGATTATAGGCGACTTGCAGTAGACTTATAGAGCGGTTGGAGCTACACATAGAGTGCGACCGTGTGATAACATTAAAATCAGCGGAGAGCGCAAAGCGCAGGACGCTGGGCTATAATCAGCAGCAAAGCCGCGGCGAACGTCACGGCTTTTGTTTTGGGGTGATTTGTGCTTTACCTCCGGCGCAGATCGGGACGCAACGCAACAGGGACGCAGAGTGGGAGCGGCGTTGCTTATGCTGATTCAGGAGGATGTGCAGGGAGGCGAAATTATGGAGATCAAGCGCGTCAAGCTGTCGGAAATCCGGCCATACGAGAAGAACCCGCGCAAGAATGACAGAGCGGTTGATGCTGTCGCCGCGTCGATTAAAGAGTTCGGCTGGCAGCAGCCCATCGTCGTTGACAAGGACGGAGTTATCATTGCCGGTCATACCCGGTACAAAGCCGCGAAAAAGCTGAAATGCAAGGAAGTCCCTGTTGTATACGCGGACAACCTGACCGAAGAGCAGGTCAAGGCGTATAGGCTGGCGGACAACAAGACGAGCGAGCTTGCGGAGTGGGACGCTGATCTGCTTTCCGAAGAATTGCTTGATCTCCAAGATTTCGACATGGGGCAGTTTGGATTCGATGATTTTAACGCAGACATTCAGGAGATTGAGGAAGCGCACGAGGATGAATATGAGGTTTCTTTGCCAGAAGAACCGAAGGCGAAGATTGCAGACATATATCAGCTCGGAAGGCACAGACTGATGTGCGGTGACAGTACAAATCCTGAGTGTGTTTCCAAACTATGTGAGGGGGGGTACGTTGACCTTCTTCTTACAGACCCACCTTATGGGGTTGACTATACTGGTTCGACGAAAGAAAAGCTCAAGATCAAGAACGATGCGCTTGACGACGATTCCTTAAAAGAAATGCTTGCCAGTGCATTTTCGGCTGCTGACTCCGTTATGAAACCGGGTGCAGTATTTTACATCTGGCACTCAGATTCAAAAGCACTTGTCTTTAGAATCGCGTGCCAGATGGTCGGCTTGGAAGTTCGTCAAGTTCTCATTTGGGCAAAAAACTCCCTTGTTCTGGGCAGAAAAGATTACCAATTGAAGCATGAACCGTGTCTGTACGGGTGGAAGTCTGGCGCTGGTCATCTGTGGGCATCTGACAGAAAACAGACGACGATTCTTGAATTCGATAAGCCGCTCGCAAACAAGGAACATCCGACGATGAAGCCTGTTAAGCTCTTTGACTATCAGATCCAGAACAACACAAAGGGCGGAGATATTGTTCTTGACCTCTTTGGTGGATCTGGAACGACCATTATTGCCTGTGAACAGAACGGTCGAAACGCGAGGGTGATGGAACTCGACCCGAAATATGTTGATGTGATCATCGACAGATGGGAAACTATGACGGGCGAAAAGGCGGTGCTTGTTAATGCTTGATAAAGCCAGAGAGCAACACGTCAAAAAAATTAAAGAACTGGAAGAAGAGGCAAAAAGCGCTGGAACTGTCAGAAAAAGAGACTTGATAAAAGCGATCAAAAGAATGAAAGATGAATTGACGCTGTACGACAGTTACCATGCTCATGCAAAAAGGTAAAAGGGGAGTGCGAAGATGTGCCGACGGTGGACTGGGAGCGGATAAGAGCCGAGTATATAGCAGGCGGCGCATCCATACGCAATCTAGCTGACAAGTACGGAATTTCCAAGGACGCGGTCGGACGAAGAGCGAAAGCGGAAAAGTGGAAAGAGACCCGCGACAAAACCGCGACAAAAGTGCGACAAAGGACAAATGAGCGCATTGTTGCGCAGAAAGTGGACGAAGCCGCGAATAACGCTGTTATTGCTGCAAGAATTCGGTCAAAGCTGCTTCTCCGACTGGAAAGCGAGATAGACGCTCTTCCCGGTAGCATCGGAACGGAGAGTGCAAAGGACATCATCAAGTCTGAGAAAGGCGGAGGAAGACGTGAGGTCATGTCGAAGCGTTGGCGGCTTCGCGATCTGACGGCGGCTTATAAAGATTTGACGGCAGACATGGACTTGGCGGATGTTGACACCGAAGACATTGACGCGACACGCGAAGAGGTATATGGCGATGAAGACACGTAAATATGTGCCTGTTTTCAGCCCAAAGCACCTCTCGTATATCCGCGCCTGTCGAAAAAATATGTACAACATCGCCGAGGGAGCTGTTCGCGCCGGAAAGACGGTTGATAATGTTTTCGCCTTCTGCACCGAGCTTGAAACTTGCCCGGACAAGATACACCTTGCGAGTGCTTCAACATCGCCAACGGCAAAGCTGAATATCGGGGACTGTAACGGGATGGGCATTGAAGCCCAGTTCCGTGGACGCTGCACATGGGGCAAATATCGAGGAAACGACTGCATCCGCGTCAGGACGAAAACGGGAGAGAAGATTGTAATCTTTGCCGGAGCTGGAAAGGCAGACAGCTTCAAGCGAATCCGAGGAAACAGTTACGGCATGTGGATTGCAACGGAGGTCAACCTTCACCATGAATCTTTTATTCAGGAGGCGTTCAACCGAACCGCTGCGGCAAAACTGAGAAAGTTCTTCTGGGACTTGAACCCAAGCGCACCGAATTCTCCGATCTATGAAAAATATATCGACCTGTACCGCATAAAGCAGGAGCGCGGAGAATTGCCGGGCGGCTGTAATTACGAGCTGTTTCTGATGCGCGACAATGCGACAATATCCGACGAGAGATTCGCGGAAATTGTCGCACAGTACGACCCACAATCCGTATGGTATAAACGGGACATCGAGGGAAAGCGCGTATCTGCCGAGGGCATGATCTACCCCGGTTGTTCCTCAGCGCTCGAAACACCGTTCACGCCGCCGCGCTGGCGTGATGTTTTTATTTCCATTGACTACGGCACACAAAACGCCTTCGCTGCTCTGTTGTGGGGCAAGAGCGAGGGCGTTTGGCATATTTTCCGGGAATATCGCTACTCAGGACGCGACACGCAGGTGCAAAAGACCGATGAGGACTATGTGCGCGACATGGAGCGGTTCGTCAGCGAGAGCCTGCCGGAAGACCAGCAGCGCAGCGTGATGACGATCATTGACCCTTCTGCTGCATCGTTCATCGCGGCGCTCAGGCGCTCACGGCTTGCCTTCCGCGTGCGCAAGGCAGACAACGACGTGCTGGACGGCATCCGCGACGTTGCGGTTTGCATGCAGCGCGGCGACGTGCGGATTTTCGACAATCTGCCGGAGTTGCGCAAGGAGTTTGACGGCTATGTTTGGGACGACAAGGCGGACGACAAGCCGATCAAGGTAAATGACCACCTAATGGACGCGCTGCGCTATGGAGTGCGCACCATGCGGCTTGTCAAGCCGAAGGAAGAGTATAAAAGCCCATTTTTCGCATAAGGAGGTGATAGCCCGATGGATAGAATCGTCACGTATCAGGATTTCGTCGATTTCGGCGACAGCGACGAGCAGCGCATTGCAGCTATCAAGCAGCTTATTTTCCAGCACAAGTCAAGCGAGTTCTGCAAGACGGCGCGATCCGCTGACATGTACGACGCGCAAAGAAATGAAACCATCATGATGGCTGCGCCGCTCTTGTACGCGCTGAACGGTATGAAAGTGAAGGATTACACCGCGAGTAACCATCAAATCGCGTCCAACTTCTTCCGGCAGCTCAACAAGCAGCGCACAACGTACTCACTCGGCAACGGTGTGACGTTCACGCGCGACGGCGTGAAAGAGAAGCTGGGAAAGGACTTTGACACCGATATTTCAAACGCGGCATACCTTGCGTTGATTCACGGCGTTTGCTATGTGTTTCTCGATGTTGACCATCTACACCGCTTCCCCGCGTATCAGTTCGCGCCGATGTGGGATGAGCGCAACAGCGCCCTGCGGGCTGGTGTGCGCTACTGGCGCATTGACGACAATCACCCCGGCTATGCCGTACTTTACGAGGAGGACGGCTTCACCGTCTACAAAGCCGAGAGGGGCGACGATTACAAGATTGACCAGCCGAAACGCGCGTACAAGCTGACCGTTCAGAAAGCTGCGATTGACGACGAGGAAACCATCGTCGGCGGCGAGAATTACAGCGGTTTGCCCATCGTGCCGCTATGGGGAAGCGATCTGCACCAGTCAACACTCGTCGGCATGCGCGGAGCGATTGACGCATACGACCTTGTATGCTCGGATTTCGCAAACGACCTCTCGGAGTGCAGCCAAATCTATTGGCTCGTCGAGAACTACGGCGGCATGAAGGATGAGGATTTAATCAAATTCCGTGACAGGCTGAAACTTACGCACATCGCGGAGGCAGACACGCAGGACGGCGGGAAGATCACGCCGTACACGCAAGAGCCGCCGAGCGCATCGAGAAGCGCGTTCCTTGCGCAGATCAAGGACGACATCTACCGCAACTTCGGCGCGTTTGACGCGCAGACTGTGCAGGCTGGAAGCAAGACTGCGACCGAGATCAACGCCGCGTATCAGGCACTCGACCAGAACGCGGATGATTTTGAGTATCAGCTAACCGTGTGCATCCGTCAGCTTTTGGCGCTCGTCGGCGTTTCCGATGACGTTTTCCCGACGTACAAGCGAAACCGCATCAGCAACCAGCTTGAACAGGTACAAATGCTGATGCTCGAAGCACCGTATCTTGACAGACAGACGATCCTTGAGAATCTGCCGAACATCTACATCGACAAAGTGCCGGAGATCATGGCGCGGCTGGACGAGGAAACGGAAGGGCGGTTCGTGCGCGAGGATGGAGAAGATGCTGGTGATGACGAGTGACAGATCAAGCGGTTCGATGGACTGACAAGCAGATCGAAGAGCTAGAGCGCCGCATCCGCGACGTGTACACTGACGCGGCGGCTGATATCCAGCGCAAACTCGACAAGTTCATCGCGAAATTCCGCAGGGACGACAAAAAGTATCGTGCGCAGCTCGAAGCGGGAGAGATCACGCAAGAGACGTACCGCGATTGGCTGGCGGGGCAAGTTTTCCAAGGAAATCGCTGGCGGCAGATGCTTGCCAACATGACGGAGACGCTGACGCACAGCAATGAGCTTGCTATGCAGATCATCAACGACACGACCCCGGAAGCGTTTGCCTATAATGCCAACTGGTCGAGCTACACGCTCGAAAAGGGCGCACGGATAAACATGGGCTTTGAGCTGTACGACGCATCGACCGTCAAGCAGCTTATCCACGACCAGCCCGACCTTCTGCCGCCGTCAAAGGTGGATATACCGGTAGACAAGCGTTGGAATCATACGCAGATCACGCAGCAGATCACGCAGGGCATCATCCAGGGCGAACCGCTTGAGACGGTCGTGAAGCGATTGCAGCGCGTGACGACGGCGAACGAGGTTAGCGCAAGGCGACACGCAAGAACCGCGATGACCTACGCGCAGAATGCGGGGCGAATCGAAAGCTATCATCAGGCGGCGAAGCTGGGTATCAAGCTGCAAAAGGAGTGGCGGGCGACGTTGGACAACCACACGCGCCATTCTCACGCCATGCTTGACGGGCAGCGAGTAGACGTAGACAAGCCGTTTCAAAGCGAGCTGGGAGAGATCATGTGTCCGGGTGACCCGAACGCAAGACCCGCGAATGTGTACAACTGTCGGTGTGCGCTCGTGTCGTACAATCCCAAATATCCGCCGCGAAATGAGATGCGGCTCGACAACATCACCCGCGAAACGATACCGTTTAAGACTTATGCGGAGTGGGCAGGATGGAAGGAGACGCACAATGGCGGGAAACCTGATCGACAACAGCGCGGCGGTTCTGGCAGAGCTGGAACGCGCAAAGGCGCGGGCGCTTGAAACTATCGGTCAGAAAGCTGAAACATACGCAAAAGACAAGTGTCCAACCGGCACAGAGGAAAGCACGGGAAAGAAAGGGTATATCGGCGGAACGCTTAAAAACAGCATCACTCACAGGGTTGATGATGATGTGGTGAGCGTGGGAAGCAACGTCGAATATGCACCGTATGTTGAGCTGGGCACGGGTTCGCACTTCGAGGCACCGCCTGAATGGGAACAGTTCACGACGACGCGAGGAAGCGGAATCGGTAAATCGTTTATGCGACCACATCACTATCTGAAACCCGCGATTGAAGATCACCGAGAAGAGTATAAGGAAATCATGCGAGACGAGCTGTCAGGAGGTTAAAATGGGGCTTATCAAGTGGTTCAGGCGTGAGAAAATCCGCCGGGGAGCGCGAAAAGAGATCAAACATGCGCGAGAAACCGCGCCCGGCACAAGGCAAGGCCAACGCGAACTGGCGCGGAAGATCGAAAAAATCAGAGCGCGGACGAACAGGGAAATCAACAAGCACCGCTGAGAACAGCGGTTTTTCTTTTGGCAAAAACGGCAAAGTACCGCCGTTTGCATATAAAGCGAAGGGCGAAGAACAGCCCCCGAAGTAAAGGAGCGTAAACATGGCATTTACCAGAAAATTTCTCAAGGCGCTTGGTTTGACCGAGGAACAGGTTGACAGCGTGGTTGAGGCGCACACGGAAACCGTTGACGGGCTGAAAAGCCAGATGGCGGACTACAAAGCCGACGCTGAGAAGCTGAAAGACGTTCAGAAGGAGTTGGACGATCTGAAAGCCAACGGCGGCGGAGAGGACTACAAAAGCAAGTATGACAGCGAGCACACGGCTTTTGAGAAGTACAAGCAAGACCAGAGCGCCAAAGAATCGGCGGCACTGACCGAGCGACTGTACCGGGAGCAGCTTACCGCGCTGGGCATCACTGGAAAGCGAGCTGACAGCATTGTACGCCTGACTGATCTTTCCGCCGTGAAGGCCAAGGACGGCAAGCTGGAAGACGCAGAAGGCGTGAAGAAGGGCATCCAGACCGACTATGCGGACTTCATTCCGAAGAGGCGGACAGACGGTGCTGACCCTGCTGACCCGCCTCACAGCGGCGGCAAGATGAGCCGCGAAGAAATCTACAAGAAAGACGATAAAGGCCGCTACCTGCTTTCTACGGCGGAACGCCAAAAGGCGCTTGCCGAAAGCATGGCGGCTGAATCCGAATGACCGAAAGGAGCTAGAATATGGCTGCTAAAACTGGACTGACGACCGCCGCGCAGTTTACCACCGAAGCGCGAGAGGTCGATTTTGTTACCCGTTTCTCCGACAACTGGGACGCGCTGAGAAAGATCATGGGCATCATGCGCCCGATTCGCAAGACCCCCGGCACTAAGCTGATCTCTTACAAAGCGACGGTTGACGGCACTCTTGCGGGCGGTACGAGCGTGGGCGAGGGCGAGGAAATCCCGTTCACCCAGCTCAAAGTTGCGCCCACGACCTATGGCGACATCGAGGTTGCCAAGTACGCCAAGAGCGTCAGCATTGAGAGCGTCGCCAAGTACGGCGCGGAAGTCGCCGTTGAAAAGACCGACGAGGCGTTCATCAATGCCTTGCAAACGAAGGTTCTGACCGACTTTTACACTTTTCTCGGCACTGGCTCGCTGAAAGTGACCGGCGAAACGAGCTGGCAGCGTGCGCTTGCCATGGGCAAGGCGAAGGTGCTCGAGAAGTTCGCGGGCATGGACAAGGACGTGACCGAGGTTGTGGGCTTTGCCAACATCCTTGACGCTTATGACTACCTCGGCGACAAGGATATCACCGTGCAGACCGCCTTCGGCGTAAACTACATCGAGAACTTCCTCGGCTACCGCACTCTTTTCCTTTTGCCGACCAAGTACATCGCGCAGAACAAGGTTATCGCCACCCCGGTGGAAAACATCGACCTGTACTACATCGACCCCGGCGACAGCGACTTTGGCAAACTGGGGCTGAACTACACCGTCAAGGGCGAAACCAACCTGATCGGCGTCCACGCCGAGGGTGATTACAGCCGCGCTACTGGCGACATGTACGCGCTGATGGGCATGAAGCTCTGGGCGGAGTATCTGGACGGCATCGCGGTTGCAACGTTTACCAAGCCTGCTGCGGCAGCGGCCAAGGCAGCGGCTAAGGAGTAAGTCATGGAGATGCTTGAGGCGGTGCTGACGCACCTGCGAAACTGGTTTCCCGTCAGGTGTGACGCTGGGACGTTCACCATCGCCTCCGGCATTCCTGACGTTGACTTTTTGAAACCGGGGCAGCATTACCGTATCAGGGGCAGCGTGTTTTCCGATGGGCTGCACGTTTACCAGAGCGGCGAAACGCTGACAGACGAGACATTTGACGGCGAAATCTGGGCGCTGGCAATCCCGAAAAGCGTCAAAGAGCTTGCGGCAGAAATCACCGCATACACGGAAAAGAACCCGGTGACCGACAAGGTTTCTGAGAGTTTCGGCGGTTACAGTTACTCCCGCGCATCCGGCACGACTGGTGCGCCGACGGGCTGGCAGGGGGCTTTTGCCTCCCGCCTTGCCCCTTATCGGAGGATAAGCGATGATTAACGCAGAGCTGATTGATGGATATTTGCAGTCGTGTGTAATGCTGACGAAAAAGCGCGTCCCTGATGGGCAGGGCGGCTTCGAAACAAGCTGGTCGGACGGTAACGAGTTTGACGCGGCGATTGTCAAAGACCAGAGCTTGCAAGCGCGTGTCGCCGAGAAGCAGGGCGTTTCCAGCGTCTACACCATCACGACGGCGCGAGGCGTTGCGCTTGAGTATCACGAGGTTTTCCGCCGCGTCTCTGACGGGGCAACCTTCCGCGTGACGAGCGACTACACCGACAGTAAGCCGCCTAACGTGGCAACATTTGACTTTGAGCAAGTGACGGCTGAGAGGTGGGAGCTTCCGACATGACCGAGACGGCAAAGGCACTATATAGCTTTTATTCCGGGTTCGGCATTGATGCATACCCGGAAAGCAACGTGCCGGAGGATGCGACGCTCCCATACATCACCTACACCGTCATTGAGCCGGACTGGCGAAACGCTGCGAGCCATCAGGCGCGGGTGTGGTATCGGTCTGAAGGCTACAAAAAAATAAACGCCATGGTTGACGAGATCACAAGGACAGTTGGCGAGCTTGTCATGCTTCCGACGGCGAAAGGCTACATTGCCATTCGCCCCGCTGACCCGCTTGTGCAGTATCAGCCTGTCGCAAACATGGAAATCAAAGTCGCGTATCTCAATTTTCAAATCAATTCGTATCAATCGAGGTGAAATAAATGGGCAAACCTGTTACGGCTGTCAGACCGCAGACGTTCGAGCGGTTGCAGCTCAACGCGGGTGCTTTTCTCAAAAATTTTGACCTGAGCACCTACACGGAATACAGCACGCTCGAAGAAGCGCTTTTCGCCGCCATTAAGGACGGCACAAAGACGCTGGGCGCGACGCGAGGCGGCGGCACGTTTACCGCGTCTCCGACCATGCGCAGCATCGAAGCCGACGGAAAGCGGTATGAGTTCAAGGGCAGCACGGTGATTGACGCTTGGGATATCAAGCTGACCGCGACGCTTATGGAGATCACGCCGGATAACTTCACGCTTGCGCTTGGCACGGCTGAGAAGACCGAGGACAAATCCTTCACGGTCGGGAAAAAGACCACGATCAAGCTGCGAACCAACATCGAAGACGGCGACTATATTCAGAATCTCGTCTGGTTCGGCAATACGTCCAAGGGACTTGTCGCCATCGTGCTTGACAATGCGCTGAACAATACGGGCGTGACGTTGACTTTCAGCGACAAGGGAGAGGGTACACTCCCGGTCGAGTTCCACGCTTATCAGGACACCGTGGAGAACAACGAGTACGCGCCTTGCGCGATCTACTTCTTCGACGAAGCGGCGCAGTAACAACACGCCGGGGGCTCTTCCTCCGGCGTTTTTCTTTTTTGAGGTGAGAACATGAAACTTTCAGAAATGAACGGCGAAGAGCTGTCTGTCTGTCTTTGCAAAATCGCAGAACCTCTTGAGCGAATCGGCTTTGACAAGAAGACGACGGAGGCTTTTCAGGAAATCGCAAATTTAAGCAAAAGCGGCATGAACAACATCCAGCAGACCTCCATGATGATTGGCAAGTTCGTCCCGCTGCTGCTGGGCGACCACAGGGAGGACACGTTCGCCATTCTGGCGGCAATCAACGACAAAACCGTTGAGGAAATCCGCAGCCAGAATGGCATGCAGACCATCAAGGAGCTGAAAAACGCACTCACAGACCCCGACCTGATGGATTTTTTTACGTCGTCCGTGCATACGGTCGAAAAGCTGTAACGGCGGCGATTTACAGGCACGGAGCACCGCCTACAATCACGACGCTTTCCGACCTTTTGGCAGATGATCGTCAAAAGTGGCTGGGCGACGTGTACAGCGCGAAGATGCTTTCCGTCATCTGTCAGGCGCTGGGGAACGAACCCGTGAGCTATGAAGAGTTTGTCGGGCTGGTGGAACAGGATAACCGGACGGGTCAGGAGATCATTGATGACCTGATCGCCGAGCACGAGAGAAGAAAAAAAGCAAGAGGGGAGGGGTAAAGCATGGATTTGTTTACGCTTGTAGCCAAGATTGGCCTTGATTCGAAGGAATACGAGCAGGGCATCCTAAAGGCTAAAAACGATGCGCAAACTGCCGCGCAGAGTATCGGGCGCTCGTCCGAATCCGTAAAGAATGCGGCCAAGGAAGCGGGAGAAGGCATCAAGAACGCGACAAAGGGAACGGAAAGCGCGACGAAGACGACAACGGAAAGAAATAAGACGTTGTGGGAACGCATGTTTTCCGCAGTCGAAAGCAACGGAAAATCGAAGATGGAGAGCCTGAGCGCGTGGACGCTTGCGAAGGCCAAACTGCTGGCCGACGGGATTAAAAGCGCGTTTTCTAAGATTTTCGACATCGTGAAAAAAGCGATTGTGTCCTCCGCAGACAAGGAAGCCCTTGATTCTCTTGCAAGTCAAACGTTCGGCGAGCTGGAATCTGCCGCAAATGGCGCTCTTGACACGATCAGCAAGGACACAAACATTCTGGCCGGAAGACTTAAAGGCGTTGGCACGTCGTCCTTCATGCAGTTCAGGAGCGCAGGCGTTGGCGCGGCAGAAGCTATATCCATGATGGATAAATATGTCCGCCTCGCCGCTGACGGTGCAGCCGCGTATAACATCAGCGTTGAAGACGCAGACGTAAGGCTGAGATCGTTTCTGCGCGGAAATGTAGAGGCTGGCGATTCAATCGGTCTTCAAATCTCCGAATCTACACGCGCATCGAAAGCGCTTGAAGTATACGGGAAGAAATGGTCTGAACTCACAGAGGCGCAGAAACAGAATCTTCTTCTCAACGTCGTTGACGAGATGTATACCGCTTCCGGCGTTATCGGGCAGGCGGCAAGAGAAGGCCACGAATGGGAAACCGTAATCGGAAATCTAAACTCCGCGCTATACGGAACAGACGGAATCATGCCCAAGATTGGTGAGAGTTTCAGAACAAATCTGATTCCGGCAATCGAAAAAGCGACGGCTTTTCTCACCGACGAAACAATTCAAATGCGCGCCGGTATGCTTGCGGCAAGTCTGGCAGACGCGACGGGCTGGGTCTTTGACGGCGTTATTGATCTGCTGGACAAGATTCTGGCGTGGAGCAGCGGAGAAGAAGAGCCGAGCGACACCGCGCAGGCGCTCTTTGATATTGCCAGCTCGTTTGGAAAAATTGCAAGTTTGACATTTGATACGGTCGTCGGCTTTGTAGAACTTCTGTTCAACGGATTAGGTAGCGAGACAAGTAAAAACGTTGAGAGCTTCCTTAAAAGTTTCAGCGAATTTGTTGATGACCCGATGTTTCAAGCGGCGGCGACAACGCTAATGGGCATGGCCGTTGCATGGATGGTGATGCATAACCCTCTCGTTTTGGTTGGATCGGCTATTGGAGTTGTCGTTACGCATTGGGAAACACTCGAAAAATTTATTGACAACCCCGCTTTTCAAGCTGTGGCTACGGTTCTTGCTGGCATTGCGTCTGGATTTATCATTCTCAAAGCTCCGCTCGTTGCTGTTGCTGGAATATTGGCGACGATCATAACGCACTGGGAAGATATCAAGCGATGGGCGGACAAGGCGAAAACAGCGTTCACAAACTTTATCAACACGACAATTCCGGAAGGATTTATGAGCGGCGTGACATCAGCGCTTGAAACAGTCTCCGGGCTTGTCTCTGGCATTCAATCCGCGTGGAATACATTTATTGAAAGCCTAAGCACGAAGAACATTCCAAAGGTATTCGGTTCAATCCAAGAAGGTTGGGAGAGTGGCGGTATTGCTGGCGCGGCCTCTGCCGCGTGGGATTCCGCATGGTACAATCCATCGAATTGGGGAAAGAACAAGAATTATGGCGCAGGACGCAGTTTTTCGACTGGCGGCGCGGGGCGTAGCTTTGCCACCGGCCTTGATTATGTGCCATATGACAACTTCGTTGCCAAGCTCCACGCCGGAGAACTCGTTCTGAACCGAGCAGACGCGACGGCCTACCGCGCCGGAAATGTCGGCGGTATCAGCGTGGAAAGCATCAGCCAAGCCGTCGCTGTCGCTGTACGCGAAGCACTTGACGGCGTGGGTGTGTACATGGGAGCGGATAGAGTGGGCGATCTTGTGACGCAGCGCGTGAGCCGCAACATCGCAAAAGGCGCAAGAGTTATGAGGTATGCAAACGTATGATGACGAGATACGCCTGCCGGTTGAACGGCATTGATCTGTCGAGCATCGACCCGGCAATCTATGTGCTTGACGTGAGCACCGTTTCTCCCGTGCGCGATCTTGTGACGACACCGCTTGCAGGGAGAAACGGGCAGCGAATCACGAAGCGCACGACGAACAGCCTGAGCGTGGAAGTGAAGTTTGAAATCCACGAGCAGAACACCGTTCGCCGCGCCCTCATCGCGGAGAAAGTGACGGAGTGGGCGATTCTCGGCGGCATTCTGACGACGAATGACCGGCCTGAAAGGCGGTTGCACGTCATTTGCGAGACCCTGCCGAACTTCTCCGCTCTGCGCTGGACAAACAGCCTGACGGCCACGTTCACGGCTTTTGAAATCCCCTTCTGGGAGAGCGAATACCCGCGAAACGCGACGGTTGACGGGAACGGCGAAGCTCAAATGATTGCGCCTGGCTTTGCGGACGATTCCCGCGTTTGGGCAAGCGTGACCAACGCCGGAACGGGCGCGATCACGACCGTAGACCTGACAGCCGGACAAACCGCGCTGCACTTCTCCGGGCTTGCACTCCCTTCCGGCTCGGCGCTGGAAGTCGGCACGGACGAGCACGGCGTTTTTTATGCGCGAATCGATGGCGAAAGCGTACTGAGCAAGCGGACGGCAGAATCAAGCGACGAGCTGCGGCTTGAAGCCGGGAAGTTTGGCAAGCTGTCCGTCTCCACAGACGGAAAAGCAAAGACGAGATTCGGCGTGAGGGGGTATTACACATGAGCGTAAGGCTTCCGCGTCTTCTTGACGCGCAGCTCCGCGAGGTGTGCCGTCTCCATCCCGTTACGCTGTCCATCAACGAGCGGCTTGTACCGCCGCATGATGCTTCCATGACGCTTCCTCCGGGCGAGGGAGCGCCTTTCCATGCGTTGGTAGAGCTTTATACCATCGACGGCAGCGCGGGCTTCTACCGCGTGTCTAGCGCGTCTGAGTGCTATGTCATCACAGGAGACGTTGACCTAGAGCACAGCGCGGCGATTCTCGGCGACGCGATCATTCCCGGCGAAGGGACGTACAGCGGAACATGCGCCGAAGTGCTGACGGCGATGCTGGCAAACCAGACGACGCTCATAAACGGTCAAAAGCCTTGGATTCTCGGCACGTGCGCGAAAAGTGCAAGCATCAAATATGCGTATGACTGCAACAACATCCTGTCGGCAATGACAGAAGTGGTCGGCGACGAGAAAGACGGCTACGCGCTCGAATTTGACGATACACACGGTTTCCCGTGGCGGGTGAACGTTGTATCGGTCGAAACAACCGCGAGCTGCGAGGGACGACTGAGCCGAAACCTCGAAAGCGTCAGCATCTCGATATCCGATGACGAGTTCTGTACGCGGATTTACTGTAAGAGTCTCCCAGAGCCGCACTACATCGACAGCACGACCGTCAGCGTTTGGGGCATCATTACGAAGACGATCACCGCCGGAGAAGGCGTGACCGCTGAGAGCTTGAAAAGCTACATCGTGCGATACCTCGAAGACCACAAAAACCCGCGAATCAACATTGAGATCAACGGCGTTGATTTGGCGACCGCGACAGGAGAAAGCCTTGATTCCTTCCGAATCGGGCGGCTTTTCCGGCTTGCGCTCCCTGATTACGGCGTGAAGATGGAAGAGCGAATCCTTGTGCGCAGCATCACCGACGTTTACGGCGACCCGCGCGGCGTAAGGCTGACGCTTGCGAGCAACATCCGCGACACAGCGGAAGACCTTGTGCGGCTGGACAACACCGTTACAGGCGGCTCGTCGCAGAACAGCACAAAAAAGTATATCGGCGGCGGCAAGGGCACCGGCCTTTCGAAAACGTCCGTGCTCGATATGCTCAAAAAGACCGATTCCTTCACGAGCGCAACGGAGGCTTGGGTTAAAGAGGCGGGCGTGAAGATTGAGGCGAATCACGCCGATCTATACGCGACGAAGCAGGCGATCACGGGAAATTGGGCGGGAGACGTTGAGACGATCAACGCCTTGATTACCGCATCGAGCGACAACGGCGGCCTTGTATCAATGCTTGTCGGTCGGCACAACAAGATTGAGGACGTTAACGCCGCCATCTCTGCGACCGCCGCCGGGGGCGGCTTGATCAACATGAAGGCCGATGCAAAGACGGTTACAGACATGGGAGAACGTCTATCGTCGGCGGAAATCACGCTGAACGGCGCGGACGGGCAGATTGGCCTCGTGGGGCGTGTCGAAACAGCAGAAGGGGATATTAAGTCCGCAGAGGTCAGAATTGACGGCTTGAACAGCGAAATCGAGCTGAAAGCGGACAAGATCACGTTGAACGGATATGTGACCGCAAATCAGCTTAAAACCGAATTTACAGACTTTAAGAGCGGCATATCGGACACGCTTTATGTAAGAGCGCTTAGCGCAACTGGTTTTGAATGCGGCAGCTTCAAGTTGAACGGAAACGGCATATCTCTAGAGCAACGTAAAGTTGTGACTTCTGTAGGACGGACAAAACGCTACGCTCTAGGCCCGAACGGCACAACCAAAATCGAGTTCTACGAGTGCTCAAGTGTGAGCACGGAAACCATTTTTTATGCTTCATGGGAGTGATGATATGAATATCGACAACGTGATCTTGAACCTTGGAAACGTCGGTTTACTGCTCGAATCCGTAGAAACGAAAGGCGAGGGCAACTTGAACAACCTTCTCGCGGCTATCCAGCTTACTCGAAAAACTATCAAGGAGTTAAAGGAGATCGTAAACGATGAAAATCACGACAAGCAAGGGGAAAGCGTTTAACATCGGCTTCATCTGCTCGCCTCTCAGCACCCCGGAACATGTCATCATCGAGACGAGTGACACTAGGCCGTTTTCGGAAATTGCAGCCGATTTTGAAGGTCTTGAAATCATCAAAAAGGAAGACGATACGCGAGAATCGTCAGTGTATGAAATGTACGAAGGCTTCTCACGCCTCGTGGAAATGCACCGATACGCAGACGGAAGCGTTCGCCTGACACTCGAAAAGGAGTGATGACCTTTGAATCTCGGCGTATTCAAGCGCAGAATTGACGTTGACGCTGAAATCCAGATGACCCCGCTAAAGTCGCTGTATGCGTCAGGAGACAAGAACGCGCATATCTTCGAGCTTTCTCTCTATCGAGGCGCCGAAGAAATGGACTTGAGCGGCGCAAGCGCTCAGGGCTATTTTATTCGCGCGGACGGGTATACCGTCCCCATCACGGGAGCGATCAGCGGCAATGTCGTGACCCTCACGATTACGGAGGGCTGCTATTACGTCGTCGGCAACTTTAACCTCATCATTAAGGTTTCCACCGCCGAAAGCCGCAAGTCTGTATTTTGGGGAAATGGCTATGTCGTGCGCAGCATGACAGACGCGATTGTCGATGAGGAAAACGTTATCCCATCGCTTGATGAGCTTCTGGCGCAGATTTCCGCCGCAGAATCGGCGGCGAAGGCTGCGAATCAAGCTGCATTGGCGGCAAACTCCGCAGCAACCAGCGCAGCGCAAGCAGCAAGCGCGGCTGACACGAACGCATCAGCGGCCAACAGTGCGGCAAATGCGGCCACATCCGCAGCTTCCGCAGCATCAGCAGCCGCAACCAAGATCGACGACATGACCATCACGGCGACCGGCCTTGCGGCGGGCGCTGTGCCGACGGTAGAGCTGACCGAGGTGGGCGGGCACTACAATATCGTGCTTGGCCTGCCGAAAGGCGATAAAGGCGATCCGGGCGCAACGCCTCAGATCACGGTGCAGGTCAAGACCGGCGAGCCGGGAACGGCGGCGAGCGTCAAGCAGACCGGCACGGCGGAAGCGCCGGTGATCGATCTGACGATCCCGCGCGGCGACACGGGCAGTATCGGGAGCCTGACGATCAACGGCAAGACCCCGGACGGCGCGGGTAAAGTCGAGCTGACAGCAGCGGACGTTGGGGCGCGTGCTGACGACTGGATGCCGACGGCTGCGGATGTTGGGGCGCTGTCCGGCACGGACGCGACGCTAACGCAGGCGGGAGAGGCTGCGGACGCGCAAAAGGTCGGAACAGAGTTTAGTCAGCTGAAGGCCGAGAAAGCAAATAAGTCAATCGTATCTGATGCGTGGCAAACAGGACAAACATACGAAAAAGGCGCGTACTGCATCTATAACGACAACTTATTCAAGGCATCCGTGCAAACATCCGCAGAACCGGGAAATGATAGCGATTGGGCACAATGTAGCGTGGCAAACGAGTTGAAAGCGCAAGGCGACACGTTGAACAAGGCATACGTTAAAGAGTATTTTAGCAGTAAGCTGGAAAAAGCACGATCCGTAACGTACCCTGTCGCATCTACCGGAGGGTATCTCGTTATTGCGTATAACTACGCTTCGGCTGCTGTATTTTTGGTGCGTGGAGAAGGGACAAGCGGATTTGTACATCGGATTGCCCCGGCAAGTGATCGTAATTCGATTAGTTGCAAATGGACAAATTCGCAGTTGCAGCTTACATCGACCGATGAAGCCTCGGCGACTGTAAGTATAATTAGACTGTACTAAAAGGGGGACGAATCGAATGAGGTACTACAGCATTAAAATTTTGACGGCTACCGACGGCGCGGAAGCTCGCGATCTGCGCGGCTTTGACACGCTCGACGAGGCGCTTGTGCGCTATCACAGCGACTTGCAGGCCAACATCAGCAAGTGCAAGTCGGTATACTGCGCGGTCATCAACGGCGTTGGCGGTGTATACAAGAGCGACACTTGGAGCGCGGCGGCTGTTCAGGCGGAAGAGTAAGGGCGCGATAGCGACGTAAGAAAGGAATAAGATATGGATAACAAGGTTATTGAGATCGTAAGAAGCTACATTGTTGACCATCTGGACAAGTCCGACAAGATGCCGGAGTTTGATGTGTTCGTGGTCTGGAAGTGCAAGGCGCTCCAGAACTGGAAGTATCTGCTGTCATCCACATTGTTTGACGGCATGTATTACGAGATGACCTATAACGGCGACAAGAAGGAATGGTATCTTGACGCTTATAAGAAGTTTGAGAACAGGTGCATCCCTGATTAAAGAGGGCTACTCTGAACTTGAGTTAAACGAGGGTGGGAGAGCATAATGCGTGATATCATTCTGTCGCTTGACCGTTTTGGCGATCAAGCGCTGCTGCTTGGCCGTGTCGGTGAAAATCGCGCGACGCGGGTACTGATCGACGTAAAAAGCATATTGAGCCAATATCCGGATGCTATTGCGTCGATCACGGTCAAGCCGCCTGGCCGGGCGGAGTATCCGGCGACGGTGAAGCAAAAGGACGGTATCCTGACGTGGGAGATCACGGGCGCGGATATCGGCAATAAAGCCGGAAGCGGGCAAGCCCAAATCACAATCCAAGACGCGGATGGCACGGTCATCAAGACTGCGATTGCCTGTACGCGCATCGGCGAGTCTCTTGGCGACGCAACTGCCCCAGCGCCTGATCCGGTTGAGACATGGATCGATAAAGCAACTGGCACGCTGGCCGACGTTGAACGGGCGGGAAACGCCGCGCAGGCAGTCGCGGATGAGGTACAGCGGCGGTTGGACAACGGCGACTTTGTAGGGCCGCAAGGCCCGCAGGGAACCAAGGGCGAAAAAGGCGACCCCGGCGCGAAGGGCGACAAGGGCGACCCTGGCGCACCTGGCGCGCAGGGCGAGAAAGGAGAGAAGGGCGACCCGGGAAAAGACGCGCCGCAGGAGGCTGTGCTGTATACGGCGCAGACGCTTGATGATGCGCAAAAGGCTCAGGCAAGGGAGAACATCGGGGCGGCGGATGAAGTCCGGCAGAACATCCTTGTGGGCAGCGAAACGGGCAACCCGATTGCCGTTGACGATGCATTTGCCGCGCCGCTGCGCGGTCTGACCGTGTACGGCAGGAGTACGCAGGATGGCACACCCAGCCCGGACAACCCTGTGCCTATCGCGAGCGCTGGCGACGGCGGGGGCGTGACGGTGACCTTGAGCGATGGGAACGGCAAAACGCAAACTCTCACCCTACCCACTCCCAACGGGTTACCCGGCATCCCTGTCACCTTTGGCGGCAACTACACTGACCCGCAGGGGCAGCAGTGGGTGTGCGACGAGGTGGACTTGGAAAGAGGAGTGAAGGTGCAGAGAATCGCAAGTTTCGTGATTAATGCTAAAAATGCAAATGGTATTTCTGTGACGAACATGTATACAAACGTTACTGCGGCCACAAGTGCGCGTTTAGCAACTCCACAAAAAAACGAGCAAAGGTATGCGGCTCGAAAAATGTGTATTTTGTGAAGTGTTGCCATGGAAAAAAGATGTGTGGGCTAGAGCTGTAAACTCAATAAATTTTGTTGAAGATAATTCTGTTGATTTCGCAATCGAAAACGCTTATTTAGGGCTAAGTGAAGCAAGCACCGTGGATGAACGAAAAACTGCACTGGTGAAATACTTTACAAATAAGCCTTGCCGAGTTGTATACAGAATCGCCACTCCCATCGAGACCCCGCTCACCCCTGCTGAACTCGCCGCCTACAAAGCACTGACTACCTACGCGCCCGACACCGTGGTGCAAGCGAGCGACGGCGCGGGGCTGAAACTGGGGTATCAGCGTGACGTGAACATTGCAATCAAAAAGCTTGAGGATGCCATTGCATCTATGACCGCTACCTAAAGGAGGGAAAGCATATGGCTATCAAAAGCAAAGCCCGGCACGACCTGACCCTGCGCTCCATCAAGCGAGAGATCACCGCCGGACGAGATGTGGCATTTTGGCTGGATAAGGCGTACACTCACCTGGACAGCGGCCTGCTGACAGAGGACGACATCACGGAAATTGAAGCCCTTGCGCAGGCATATTATGATGCGCTGGACGCGGCAGAAAGGGAAGAAGCTGACGACGGCCTTTCAATCGTCTAAGGGAGGTGGGTGTCAATGATTCGGGCGAACGCGCTTATCGCGCTATTTAGGCGCATGCTGGACGAGCACTGGGCGTATGAGTGGGGCGCAGCGCGTGAGGGTTGCGTGGACTGCTCAGGGGCTTTTGTGTGGGCGTACAGACAGCTCGGCGCGAGCATCGAGCACGGCAGCAACTCCATTGCACATTTGCGCGTCGGTGAGTATGTGCCCGTGGCGAAGGCAAAACCGGGTTATGCGGTCTTTAAGTTGCGGGCGTGGCGAGACGATAGCGACAACGGCGGCAACCGCTGGTTTGGCCAGCAGCCCGGCGATGTCTATCATACTATTCTCAATCTAAAAACATTCAATTATCCATTGACGACCAGTAATGCTTT